>VFQP010002220.1_pt1 | contig 22452 bp, 21 predicted proteins | sample 3512351 | NCBI WGS metagenome assembly VFQP01 (sample SAMN10412372, study PRJNA504923) | tailings metagenome | isolation source: Relicate 1 Philex TSF1 revegetated site | place: Philippines: Tuba, Benguet | collected 2017-08-29
GAGGCGATGGGCAAAAGAAGGGAGGGTGGAGCCGGATCAGCCCACCACAAGCGCACACAGGGGCAGCAGCCCAACCCCGGTGCAGGCAAGAGCACTCGGCCGAGCAGTGTGACGTAGATGCACGCGCGTGCATGTGCCAGCTGATCAATGGCAAATGATTCAAGGCGCGCTGACGACCAAAAGGGCAAGCAAGCAGGCTGCGCGCGCGGAGCGCAAAAGGCCAGCAGCAGCAGCAGCAGCAGCACCGGCAAGAGTTGCGTGCGAGGGCACCAAGCGTGCGGCGCGGCCGCTTGGGGCGCGCACCCGGCCAATGAGTTCCCTGAGCGACGTGCGCCCGCCGCCAGCACAGCGTGTGCGGGTACTGCGCCCCGGGAAAAGGTGGGCACGGGCCGCACGCCCAGCGAGGCGATGGGCAAAAGAAGGGAGGGTGGAGCCGGATCAGCCCACCACAAGCGCAAACAAGGATGCAGAAAGGAACCAGGCTGTGGCTCACATGGACAGCCCCATGCTGGACAGGGAGGACGCGTACGCCTCAAACACTATCTTCCTGGCTGCGGACGCGGGGCTGCCCGACTCCTGCTCCCGCGACGTGAGAAGTGCTGCCTGCGCCGCCTTGAAATCAATGCACCGGTGGAGGAGCTCCTGCCTGTCCATGCGGCGGATCACCAGCGGCTGCTCGTCATGGGGCAGCGTGGCAGCGTGCCCCTGGGCCATGTAGACGCCGAGGTCCCTCAGCACCTGAGCCTTGAGCACGCCAGCGCAGCCAGCTGGCGCTCGCTCGCCCTCCTCCACCACGGCCAGGTGCCTGAACCTGTGAGGAGATGCATGACATACAAGGTGGTGTCCAGGAGGAGAGCAGCAAAAGCACCAAAAGTCTGTGCCGATATAGGCAGAGACTTTCTTGACTTTCTATCTCACTTGAATATGGTGTCGATGATGGACACGAGGTTGGCCATAGCAAAGAAGCCTGGGCTCGAAGCCACCGCCGTAGACGGAGTCAGGCGGTACATGCCGTCGCAGCGGGCTGACTGGGCACGGTGCACATACGGCAGCGGCTGCGTGTTGACCTTGCGCGTAGGATTGTAAGTGCGGGTGATTGGGTCGGCCAGGGTGGGGAACAGGCCGCCCGCGCCCGTCAGCGGCTGCCCCGCGGCAGCCGCGAGGCGCTTGATCTCCTCCAGCTTCTCGCTTGCGCTCATGCCCGGCATGATGGTGGACGTGTTGATGCCCGGCCGCAGGTTGCGCAGGGCTGCACGCAGAGTCAGGACGCACGGGTCGCGGAGTGAGGCGTGCGCCTCCGCGTGCGTCGCCCTGCTTACGAACGTGTTCAGTGACCAAGGCTCTGCGCCTCCCAACAGGCTGCAGACGTGTTCCCTCGTCCCAAACCGCTTGCTCACCTGAGGTGACGGGGTCGAGCAGGTCGGGGAACAGGCCGCCCGCGCCCGTCAGCGGCTGCCCCGCGGCAGTCGCGAGGCGCTTGATCTCCTCCAGCTTCTCGCTTGCGCTCATGCCCGGCGTGATGGTGGACGTGTTGATGCCCGGCCGCAGGTTGCGCAGGGCTGCACGCAGAGTCAGGACGCACGGGTCGCGGAGTGAGGCGTGCGCCTCCGCGTGCGTCGCCCTGCTTACGAACGTGTTCAGTGACCAAGGCTCTGCGCCTCCCAGCAGGCTGCAGACTTGTTCCCTCGTCCCAAACCGCTTGCTCACCTGAGGTGACGGGGTCGAGCAGGTTGGGGAACAGGCCGCCCGCGCCCGTCAGCGGCTGCCCCGCGGCAGCCGCGACACGCTTGATCTCCTCCAGCTTCTGGCGCGTGCTCATGCCTGGTGTGAGGGCTGGTTTGGGTGCACCCAGCCGCAGGTTGTGCAGGGCTGCACGCAGAGTCAGGACGCACGGGTCGCGGAGTGAGGCGTGCGCCACCGCGTGCGTTGCCCTGCTTACGAACGTGCTCATTGACCAAGGCTCTGCGCCTCCCAGCAGGCTGCAGACTTGTTCCCTCGTCCCCAAACCGCTTGCTCACCTGAGGTGACGGGGTCGAGCAGGCCAGAGAGCAGGCCGCCCGCGCCCGTCAGCGGCTGCCCCACCTCCAGAGCGCACCACTCAATCACGTCCAGCTTCTGGCGCGTGCTCATGCCAGCCTCGAAGACAGGCTTCCGTGCGGCCGGCCACAGGTTGCGCAGGGCTGCACGCAGAGTCAGGACGCACAGGTCGCGGAGTGAGGCGTGCGCCACCGCGTGCGTTGCCCTGCTTACGAACGTGCTCAATTGACCAAGGCTCTGCACCTCCCAGCAGGCTGCAGACTTGTTCCCTCGTCCCCAAACCGCTTGCTCACCCGTGGTCACGGGGTTGGGCAGGTTGGGAAACAGGCCGCCCGCGCCCGTCAGCGGCTGGCCCACCTCCCGCGCGCAGCGCTCAATCACGCCCAGCTGTTGGCGCGCGTCCATGCCGGCCAGGAAGACTGGCCTTGGCGCCTCCCGGCTCAAGTTGCGAAGTGCGCGCGTCACCGCTGCGCAGAAACAGCACAGCAACGCACAGATTCCTTTGCGTCCCGGGACGAAGCCGTGCTTGGCACAGCTGACAGCTTCGCTGATGTAAGCAATCGGTGGATTCGCTTACATCGGCGGCGCTGGCTCTCGCTGTCAGCGTTGATGGTCCTCCACAAGCACGCCTTGAAGCCAGCGTACGCGGGTGAGCGGTACATGCCCGTCTGCTGGTGGCGCAGCCCGCCCATCTCCACGGCGGCCGTCGTCTCCAGCGCCTGCCGCACCAGGCGGCAGCTCTCCCCCATGCGCTGAGCGCTGAGATGCGGCTGCAGGGAGATAGCTGCCATGGTGATGGTGGGTGGTGTGCCGCCGCTTGCGCTGGCGAGCTGCGCCTCCGCCTTGGCCATGCGGGTCGTGCCGCCTGCGTCCCTGGCGTAGGCGACCCCGCGGCTGTTGATGTTCTGCGCCTCACCAAACTTGACGCCTCCCTGGGTGCTGCCGCTGTCGCAGCTGGCCAGGAACGCCGCCCGCATGTAGACGCCCTGCGTGTGGGGCAGAGGCGATGCCTGCTGCATCCGCGCCAGCCCCTCCACCTCGCCGCGGGTCAAGGGGCTGTAGGGGAGGGGCTGCTGCCGCACTGCCGCAGCTGCACGCTGGCGCTGCTGTGCCGCCTCGCACACTTGTTGCCAGGTAGAGCAGTGCGCTGCAGCGACGCCCGCCGCAAATGAGGAGAGCACAAGGAGGGGGCAGACGCTGGAAGCCTGCGGGTGCCGCAGCTCTGGCTGCAGGCGGTACAGCGCCTCGCCCAGGGCCATGCATCGGAGCGCCTCTGGCCCGCAGCACAATGCGTCGTCCTTGCGCCCGGCATCGTGGTCCGCCTGAAGCTGCAGCGCGTAGCCCGACAGGAACAGCTGTGCGTGCTGGTCGCCCTCCGCCTTGGCCTGGCGCAGCAGCTGCAGCATGACGTCCTCCACGCCCCCACGAGCCGTGAGCGGCTCGGCCGCTGCTGAGGTGCGCGTGGCCGTGATCTGCACGCACGACCGCGACCATGATCCTGCGACTTCAAAGCGCTCAGCAGCGCCCTTGAAATGCGCTTCCGGTGCATTCGCTTTCTCGCGGGACAAACGGCTCACGGGATGAACAGCTCCGACGGCGCACTCACGTGCAGGCAGTTGTCGGGCATTGTGGTCCCCGCGTCTGCCGAAGCGTCCGGCCCCCGCAGCGAGTACCACGCCACGCGGAAGTTGGCGCACTGCCGGCTGAGCAGCAGCAGGAGCAGCGCGTGCCCGGCGTCCACGACCTGCGGCAGCGGGCAGTAAGCGGGGCAGCTCACACGGGCAGCCCAGCCCAGCTGCCCAGCAGCAAATTCAGCAGGCACCACCTGGCGAGACAAGTCTCGCCTGGGAGGAGTGAAGGCAGAAGGAGAGGGTGCCGCCCTGGCGCAATGCGCGGAGGCATGCGTCCAGCTGGGCGATGAACGACGACTCCGTGTATGCGGAGTGCCGAAAGAGCGCCAAGTCCAGCGTGCCGTCGCACACGTCCACAAACTCGTTGCTGGGTCCCACCTGAACAAGAGGGGGCGAGCAAGCAACCATTTGTACACGCCCGGTGGTGCGGCTGCACCACCGAGGTGCCCAGACATCCCAAAACGTGTGTGCTGGCTGAACGTCCGCACAGGGCGTCCTGGTGTTGAGCCTGCTCGTGCTTACCTGCTTGACGCCCTCCGGCGCAAAGGGCACGAGGTCGGCTTGGTGCAGCAAAAAGCTGATGCCCGCGGCGGTCAGCGCCTTTGCAAGCTGCCGCCCACAAAAGCCGCGTGCCGCGGCCATGATGCCCACTGCCAGGGCACGCCTCGTGCCACCCGAGTCGAGGAGGAAGGACACGTCACCCAGCTCCAGGCTCATGTTGATCAGCTGGCGGTAGGACTGGTCAAATGGCCACAGCTCCAGGTGGTGAAGCTCCAGGTACAACGCCGCCTCCGCCAGGCTCGGCACGTTCTGCCTCAAGCGCACCATCATGCTGCCCGCTGTGTCGCTCTTGCCATACTTGCACAGCTGCTTGAACAGCTGCACACGCTTTGTGCGCCCCTGCACACCACCATTCGCGTCACGCGCATCAGCACGTCTGCCCCGTGGGGTGGCCCCTGCAAACACATCTCAAACAACCTTTTCTGAACTCACTGGGTTGGGGTCAGAGGTGCCGCCGCCGGTTGACACCTCTTGCGTGGCAGCATCCTCCTCGTCATCTCGCAGCAGAGCGTGGTCCTGCAGGTCCTCCTGCAGCTCCTGCAACGAGCCCGTGATGCTCTCCGGCTCCATCTCGTCCTGCAAGTGTGTGGACCGGAAGCATCAGTGCGGCAGCCGCGTTGACGCACTCCCATGCCCAAACATCAAAATTGGGGCACACGCAGCGTAGAGAACGACTCACTGGTGGCTCGCTGACGTTGCTCGCGTGTGTGGTGACGCAGGGTTGGACGGCGAGCGTTGCAGGCGGGTCGCTGGTCGAGGAACGCGGCGCACGGCGTGGCGCTCCCCAGACTCTGCGTGGTGCTGGTACTGGCGATGCGGCCAGCACGTCCTGTGACGAGCTGGATGGCCCAGGAGGGTTGTCCTGTGGCGCAGAAGCGTCGCAGCCATGTGATGAAGCTGCACACCACGTAAAGCCATCACGAATGCGTGGCCGCGTACCAGTGAGACAGCACTCACCGGTACAGCGGCAGGTGGCTCAGCCTGGATACTGAGAGCAGACATGTGGCGCGTCATGGCGAGGATCGGCGGGCTGTTGGGAACTCGCGTCTGCAGCGAGTCGGTTGAGCCAGAGGCTGCCGTGGCTAATGTGGGCAGCTGGGGCGCCACCAAGCCGGGTTGCACGTCAGCCATGGGGACGTCTGTTGACCTGATGTCCTCCTGTGAAAAGAAAAGGTGCACCTTGTTGAGGTGGGCCAGCTGTCGTGAGCACAGCTGTACAGAGGCCCCACTCGCCACACCGCACCTTGCGGCGCACCACCATGGGCGGAGCAGCAGAGCCGGCACTTGTCGCAGTCTTGCTCCTAGAGCGGCCACGGCTTGAATCTTCCTCGGCCATGCGCGGGAGCTGTGGGTCCATGGCGCGGGACCTGCTCAAGGGGGCCGAGCGCGGGAGAAGGACAGGTCCGGGGCTGAAGTTCTCATCATAGATGTTCCATCCGCGAGCGCCGTGTGCGCGTGCTTGCGGTGACATGTTGACCGATAAGTCTTCCGTGACTCCCACGACTACTCACTCAAGTCTTGGCTTTCAGGGCGGACCGCGTTGCACGCGGTCCGCACTGACGCTTTGCTCTGCGTCCCTTGCGCCTGTGTGGTCGCGGCCACGGGGCCAAAGGCGGGGCCGAAGGCCACGAATCCAAAGGCCAAAGGACGAGGCGCACGCTCGCAGTGCACGATCGTACTTGAGGACGAACAACTGGCGACACTCGAATGTGAATGCCAAATCGTCTGCCCCTCGCGCATGCGCACACCCGTACAAATGTACGGCGCACCTGAACAGATCTGCACAGACGCACGGGTGCGTGGCGACCTTTCCCGCGGTCCCTACGACCGGCTGGAGCGCGGCTACGTCCTCTTCACGCACTTTAGGTGAGCACGCGGGTGGCGCGGGCGGCCAGCCTTCCTGCCTTTGTCTTGCGCTCTCCTCGTGACCCGCGAACATTACCCAGCTTCTCTCACTGTGCAGGATTGCCTGGCGCCATGCCGCTGCCCTCGCGCACTCCAGGGCGACAGTGGAACGGCACGGCAGATGTCGACGCCAGGCGTCGGAAGCACGCCGGGACCGGGGTGCCCGTCATTCTCATGCCCACTCTCGTGCCTTGCCACAGACCAATGAACACGCCCACACCTTCACCTGGGGTGCTTTACGGGAGGGGGCGCGCTCCTCACCGCCCCGCCGCCATTCCCTCGGCGCCTCGTATGAAGTTGTAACCCCAAGAAGCAGGGCTATCTCAAGGGCGACACGCCTCTGATTCTGTCACGCATCCTCATGAAGCTCGCCACCGCTTGTAGCGTTGTCTTGAGGGCGGCGGGCGACCGGGCTGCCAGGTCAAGAAAGGCAGCTGCGCAACAGGGGATTTTACGGCGTCTTTCGCCAAAGGACTTTGCAGCCGCTGCAGCCATGCAGGACAGGGCAAAGCAGGGCGACAGGCAAGCAAGCAAGCATCATCATGCAAGCTCACCACGCTTGCTGACCTGTCACACACTAAAGCACGTCAGCCTTGCGCAGCGCCTTCTTCTGCTTCTTGTTCTTCATCATCTTCTTGAGCGTGGCGTTGTTGGTGATCTGCACAGCAGCAGCACACGCGCGAGCCATAGGCACGTGAGCCGCGCGTCCAAACAGCCGCCGCCGGGCCGCATCCCTGCGCCCTCCGTCCAGGGCGGCGTTGCCGCCCGCGGCTGCCGCTCCCTCCCCTCCAAGGCGCACCTTTTGCACCACCTCGCTCTTGGCCCGGTTGGCCGCCTTGCGCTCGGACGCCGCCTTGCGCTGCAGCGCCACCGCCTGCTCGTACGGGCACACGCACAGCAGCAGCAGCAACCATGGGTGAGCACCGAACCGTCCGCAGCCCAGCACCAGGGGCCTGGAGCCAGCGCCCATCCCAGCGCACCTTGCGCTTGGCCTTGACGGCGTCCTGCGCCGCCCGCTTGTGCTCCAGGAAGGTGGCGCGCGCGGCGCTGGCCGCCATCTTCTTCTCCCACGTCTTGTTGCTGCTGGCGGGCTTCATCACCTCGCCCGCTCTCTGGCCGGGCAGCTTCCACGTCCGCCCCGACACCTGCGCCGCCATGGGGGGTGAGCGCAGGGGCCGCTCGTCGTGAGCCACCGCCCGCCAAAGGGATGCTGTGGACAGGCAGCATGCAAGAGCAGCGCAAATCAACGCACCGGGATGAGCTTGACGCCGCCCTCGCCCTTTTGCCGCTTGCTGCTGGGCTGCTGCTCCTCGCCGTCCTGCTGCTGGCCTTGCTGTTGCTCGTCGTCCTCCATCCTGCTGGCCGCGTGCTCCTGGTCGGCCTGGTGCAGCGCCTCCATCTCCTCGAGCTTGCGCTTCTGCCGCTCCTTGTAGCCCTTGGGCCCCAGCGCGGCGTTGCGCAGGTCGTGAATCTCGCGCTCGCCGTACTGCTTGGGCTCCCACTGCACGAACTCGCGCTTGCTGCGCCGGCTGCTCGGCTCGGCCATGGCTGCACACGGCCTGACGGCGTCAGGGGCGACGTGGAAGCGGGAAGAGCGCGCACCGGCGCAAGCGCTGACTGGAGCAGGTGGACAGAGCTGAGGGCGCTGCCACTAGCTCGTGCAGGCACGTATGGGTGCTCCACCCAGCTATCACCCCGACATGGGCTCCCTGCCCTATGTTTGGAAGAGGAGAGGAGGAGGAGGGGAGCCTAGGGGGGTGGGATGGGATGGGATAGGCCTCAGTGGACTGCTGTGGCGCAAGGACGGGGGAGTCAGTGGCGTGCCGGGCCGGCGGGTGCTTCACCGCAACGATCCCCACCTTTGCCTGCACACTGCACCTTTGGCAGAGATGCTCTGTGCACTATGTGGCCCTGCGTGGGTGCACCCGGTGAGGCAGCGCGAACCCGCGCACCCGCGCGCACCCGGTCCGCCTGGCCGTCCTGAAGGACCAACCCCACTGCTGCAGCACTAGTGATGCGCGGACTCTGCGTGTGCCTGCCACACCGCCGCCAGGCTAGCGCCCCTTGGCACCGAGCAATCCGCAGGGCGAGGTCGTGAGGACATGGCACGTTCTGCTGCCGAGTCGCACAGCACAGCCCCGTGTCCGCGTTGACGCCAGGGCAGCGTGGAGCCCCCGCACAGATCACGCTTGGCAGCAGCGCGCCGCGCAGCTCGTCGCGAGCCCGTGGCCCCCGGCGCGTGGGGCACGTGGAGGCGCGATCCTATCAGAAATGCAGCATCAGAGGACGCAGGCGCTGGCGCAGCTCGCCGCCGTGGCAGGTGGGGGCGCATACGACGTGCAGCTCGTCGCGGGACATGGAGGCGAGTGGGCAACAGCGCAGGGCGTGCTCGCGAACGGGTCGGCGAACGACGGCGTGGCCAGGGCCACGCTGCTGGCGCTCGCGGAGCAGCAGGCCGCTGGCGGGCCAGTCGGGGGCGTAGGGGAGCCCTCGGGCGACGCGGACGACTACGACGGGCCGGAACCCGGCGCCTCGGCACCCTCCCGGCCATCCAAGCGCGGCAGGGGCGCGGCGTCGAGCCAGGCAAGCGCTCTTGCAGCAATGCTGCCTCATGCGCAGCGCCCCAGGGGACGGGGGCTACACTGCCAAGGGGGCGGGGGAGCGCCCGCCGGTCGACGCGCGCCTGTCGCAGGCCAGCAGGACAGAGGAAACCAGCCCTCGTGCACACACGCTGCCTCTGTGCCTGTGCGCAGGCGGACTACGCGCTGAGGCACCAGGCGGCAGAGCAGCGGCGGCGGGCGCGCATCAACGAGCGGTGCGAGAGTAGCAGATCACATGCACGCGATGACGCGACGAGCCTCAGGACGTTGTCGAGAGCAAAGTGAGCGCACCTGACACAAAATGCGTGTGCGCGCAGGCTTGACGCGTTACGCAAGCTGGTCCCGCACGACCCCCGGGCCAACACGGCGAGCTTCCTCGAGGACGTGCGTGGCGCAGTGCCGTGCCGAGTGCGCAGCCTGCGGCACACCGCCTCTGCCGCGCTGCAAGTGCTACGTTGTCGTGGTGTTCCCCAACCGGCAGGTGATCAAGCACATCCTGATGCTCAAGGACACGAACGAGAAGCTGGAGCAGGCGCTGGGCGCCATGGCGGGCCACCCGGCGCAGGCGGGCGTGGCCGCGGCCTCCCACGGCGCGCTGCCGCCGGCGCAGGTGCCGCAGCACGGCAGCCACCTGTCGGGCGTGCAGCCGGCGCACGCCGCGTCCGTGGTGGGCCACGGTGCGGCGGCAGCGGCCGCCAACGGGCGCGGCACGCCGCCGCCGCCGCCGCCACTGGCGCACGGCACGAGCCTGGTCCGTGAGGCGCACAGCCTGCAGCAGCTGCTCTCCCACGCGCAGCAGGCGGGCGGCGGGGTCCTGGGCAGAGGAGGAGGAGGAGGAGGAGGAGCAGGCGGGGCGCGCGCGCAGGGCGGCGCCGGCGGGCAACACCACGCCACCATCACCATGACCTCGCACAACCCTCACGGCGTGGACGTGGACATTGCGCCGGTGCAGCAGCACGTGCTGCTGGCGTCCACGGCCAGCACCGAGCAGCATGAGGCGCTGCTGCGCAGCCTCATGGGCACCTCGACGGGCGGCGCCACGGCCATGCAGCTGCTGTCTGGCGCGCTGCCGGTCGGCGACGGCGGGGCGGGGGGGGTGGGGCCGGGCCACGGCGGCGGGGGCGCCACGCTGGAGCAGCTGCTGTCGGCCGCGTCGCAGCTGGCGGGCGGCGGCGGGGGCGTGCAGGTGACGGACGACGCCGGCAACGTGGTGCACCTGCGGTCCTAGGCGTAGCAGACCGTGCCAGGAGGAGGAGGCCCTCTCCTTCAAGGCCCCACCGGGCAGCACTTGCGCAACGGGTCGCTGGCGGACCAGGTCAGCGCACCCGCACGCACTTTCAGCCATGCACTTGTCCGAACTGTTGTGGGCCAACCTGTAGCTTATCGGGGGACTGGCCGCGTGCACTGGTGGGCGCGGGCGCCGGCGCGCTGGGCGCGCTGCGTGCGACACTTGAATCCTGTGTGTGCATTCCAGCGTGCATGGCCTGCTTGCCGGTGGCACTGCGATGCTGGCCACGGTTCCACGTCGTTTTCAGCTCGTTCCTTGAAGCGGCGCGTCGGGCAGCGTGCCCCTGCGCGCCCCTGCGCGCCCTGGCCCCGGCCTCATCAGGTCCTGTCCGTGCCATGGAAACTGCAATCACCAGCTCTGCGCAAGCCTGTGTGGCGCCCTGCCGCGGCAGGAAGCAGGCCACTTGGTGGTGGTGGTTGGTCGGTCGTTGGCTGTGCGCCGGACTTGAGGGCACGGCGGCACGCCTGGCGCACCAGCACACCCACGCGTCACCCCTTCACCTCCACCTCACCTCACCGACAGCTCCTCCCGACCTGCGCAGCCAGGCACACACTGCCGACTCAAGTCGGCCCCCCCCCGAGCGAGCGCGCCGAGGGTGCAGCCAGCGGTGCTCGCGGCTGAAGCGGCGGCGTGGACCAGGTAGCAGCGTAGCAGCATGGCAGGCGACTCGAACGGCAAGGAGGTCAGCCAAGGAGGAGGAGCGCACAATGGAGGCAGTGTGGGCGGAGGGGCGTCCCAGAGCGAGGCGCCGCAGAGCCTCCGCTCGCAGCTCGTCGTGCAGTACGCGTGAGTGCCTCTTCCGCTGGGCGTGGGGCGCCCTGTTGTGCGCATATTGAGCTTCGTGGTGGGCCGCATGCCCGGTGAGCACAACAGCAACCAAGGAGGGAAGCACCGGGGCGCAGGCACGCGCTGGTGGCAGGGCCGCGCGCCTTGCGAGCGTGCGCGCCGCCGCTCCTATGGCGCTGCGCTGCTGGGCCGGGTGGCGCTTGCTTTTGAGTCGAGGCCACCTGCTCAACAGCAGCAGCGGGGCCAAGCAGCACGCGCGCGCTCCACTGGCACTGGCCGTCGTGGGCGCAGGTACATGTTCCTCTGGATCTTCCTCTCTGCGGCGGTCATCCTGATCAACAAGTACGTGCTGTCCTACTCGGGCTTCCCCTACCCCGTGGCGCTCACCTGCACGCACATGCTCTTCTGCGCCACGCTGGCCAACATCATCGTGAGGCTGGGCTGGGCGGAAGCCACGCCCATCAGCGCCGACACCTACATCAAGTGAGGCCCCGAGGCGCCGCGTTCGAGGGCCGGCAGGGGTCACGCGCACCTCACCGCCGCTTGGGCAAGCTCATGTGAGCCCACCCCGTGCGTGGCGGGCGTTACGCGCGCAGCTGTATCCTGCCCATCGGCCTGCTCTTCGCCGGCGTGCTGTGGACGGGCAACGCCGCCTACCTCTACCTGAGCGTCTCCTTCATCCAGATGCTCAAGGTGAGACCCCTCAAGCCTCACACACCCCAGCAGCTTCCAAGGTGGCCTCTCTTGCGTGGGCTCGACGTGACTGACCCGCACCGCGCGCGCTCGGCCCGCAACCGCAGGCGTCCATGCCCATGGTGGTGTTCCTGGTGGGCGTGCTCTTCACCACGGAGAAGTTCACGCTCAACACGGGCCTCAACATGGTGGTCGTCGGCACGGGCATCGCCATTGCGTCCTACGGTGCGTGGGCCCGCGCTTCCGCCGCGCCGCTGAGGCTCACGCAGAGCAGCGCTCGGGGCCCTGGGCGCGCTCGTGCGGCGGCGTCGCTTGGCAGCGGGGGGCGCGCATGCGCGGCGCGGCGGGTCTAGTCAGAGCGGCCTGGCACGCCGCGTGCGCCTGCAGGCGAGATTCTTTTTGACAAGACGGGAGTGATGCTCCAGGTGCTCTCCATCGCAGCAGAGAGCATCCGCCTGACGCTCATCCAGATCCTGCTGCAGCGGCGCGGCATCAAGGTGCGGCTTGGGGACTGGGCACACAGCGCCGGTCCGCCAGGGGCACAGCCTGGCCCGCCGCGCCACGCGCCCCGCTGCCGGCACGGGCGAGACTCGACGACCCACACGAACGCGGGTGCCTAGCCCTCCTGACCCTGACGCCCTGTCTGTGCGCAGATGAACCCCATCGCCACGCTCTACCACATTGCGCCGTGCTGCTTTGTGTTCCTGGCGCTGCCCTTCACCTACATGGAGCTGCCAAAGATGGTCAACGACCACAACCTGCACCTAGACTGGAGGATGGCGGGCCTGCTGCTCATCTCGGCAGGAGCAGCCTTTGGTGAGTGGCGCTCGCGCACGCGCGCGTGTGTGTTTTCATATACGGGACGGAGGCGCTTGCAGGCGTCGCCCGCGGCTGACGGGCAGCAGTAGGGAAGTGTGCGCGCAGGCGGGCGATGGCCGGGGAGGCATCATGCCGGCTGCTCTGTGCGTGCCCTGGCTCGCGCCTGCCCGCAGCGCTCAACATGGCGGTGTTCCTGCTCATCGGCAAGACGTCGGCGCTGACGATGAACGTGGCGGGCGTGGTCAAGGACTGGCTGCTCATCCTGCTCTCCGTCGTGCTCTATGGGTGCGCGGGATGGAGGGGGCGGGCATGGGCCGCGCCGCGCCCATGCGCAAACGGCAGCGGCGAGGGGGCGCAACATGGGGGGCAGAACGACAAAGTGGCTCACGTGGGCGCTCGGCCGCCCTGTTGCGCGGCTGGCTCACGTGCGTGCACAGGTCACCGGTGACCAAGACGCAGCTGTTTGGGTACGGCCTGGCGTTTGCCGGCGTCATGTACTACAACGCAAAGTAAGCCTGCGTCGGGAGCGTGCGTTGCCCGTGACGCACGCGCGCCGCCGAGGAGCGGCAAACGCCCTTGGCCCCCCAAGGCTCGTTCCTCCTCACTGGGGGTGTGTGCGCGCCGCGTGGCGCCATGTACGCACATTTACCTGCAGGAAGGTGCAGGCGATGAAGCAGCAAGCAAAGGCGCCCGAGACCAAGAGCAGCGACACTGAAAAGGCCAGGAACTAGGGGGGGGGAGCTCCCTGGGGGGGCTCCAACGAGCCGCCCGGACCGACGGCGGGCACCGGGCACACGCGACAGATCGTACAGAGCGGCGGCGCGGCGCCCCCGACCCCCAACGACACCTCTGCCTGCGTTTGACACGACACACAACTGCGGGATGCGGCGGAGCACCACGGACTGACACGGCGGCGCGCTGCTCCATGGGGCGGCGCCTGCGCGAACGATTTGAATTCGGGTGCTTGGTGTGGCGCGCACGCGGGGCGGGGCTGCGGCTGCTACCTTGCGTGTGGCTCCTCTGGTGGGGACGCGTGCGCCAGTCTATGATAGTGACCATGACCACTCGTTAGCGCCGAACGCGTTTGTGTGCTGCCTTGCCGGGCGGCGCGCCTGGTGACCGGCTTGCCTGCGCTTCATCCGCACATTGATTTTGCCACAGGAATGCTCTGCGTGGCCCCTCCAAGCGAGTCGTTGTCAGGCGCAGTTTCGTGTGCAGGGACTCGGCCGGCGGTGGGACAGTGATGCGCGCGTGCAGGGCAGGAGCAGGGATGCAAACATCAAACACGCACGCGCGCACGAAAGGCGACGAAAGAGGCTTCACCCACGATGCATGCGGAAGCAGCTTTGGGTTCTCAGCTCGCAGGAAGACACAGGAGTCAAGGGGTGCGGCAGTCTACCCCCACCCGCCGCCACAGTATGCAAGTTTGCGCCCTGTTGCGGCCCTCAGATGCGCGTGCTGTACCGCTGACGGTACCGCTCAAAGGCATCCTGCCGGAAGCACAGGCCCACCGCGCAGGGCACGTCCAGCTCCGTCTGCGCAGCATCGAGTGAGCAGCAGGTTCGGTGCGCGGTGGGCGTCCATGGATTGAGAGCGCACACTGCGCATCACCAGTCGCACGCTGGGCACGCACCTCGTGAGGGCTGCGGAGGCGTGTCAGGTAGACGAGGGCCGTGATGCCGCCCACCAGCCACGCGCTGTTGTGGGGCACGCACAAGCCACGCGCCTTGCCCACGAGGGCGCGCACCAGCCACGGCAGGCCCAGCCCCAAGCCTCGCCCTCGCCTGCCACCGCCAGCCGTGTGGTGGTGGTGCCGTTGCTGCTGGTGAACCGCTGCTGTGCGCTCCTGCTGCTGCTGCTGCTGCTGCAGCTGCTGGGGCTGCTGATGGGCAGAGGTGGCGCTGTTGTTGCTGACGTTCTTCATGCGCGATGCCGTCGCTGGCGTGCCCGCCGCCGCCTGCTCCACGCCCTTGGGCGGCGTGGTGGGCGCCAGCACGCTCACCGTGGCTGACACTGTGGGCCTTGCCGCGCTGTCCCACCCTGGCTGCGACAGGTCCGTGAAGAGCGCCTTGCTGACCTTGCTGCCCGCGCCGCGCCCCTCGCCAGGGTTGAGGTCTGGCTGCCCCGCGCCGTTGTTGGCCGCCCGCTCCCGCTCCTCCCGCGCCGTGATGGCGTACGACGGCGTCAGGGGCCGGTTGGCTACGAAGCAGAGAGCAGACAGGCACCAGGCGCTTGCCTGGAGCCGGCATCCAGCGATCCCCCACGCACGATGGCACACGAATTCACCCCTCGCTCGTGCCTCACCCTGCAGGTACCGCATGACCAGGCACAGCTCAGCTGCACAGTCCCCGTCCACCGAAGTCAGCGGCAGCCACGTCACGAGCGTGCCCTTGTCCACGATGGACGAGATGCGCAGCAGCTCCTTGCCGATCACCAGGTCGCCGCGCTGCCCCTGCTGCATCAGCTCCACCTGCAGGAAGGAGGAAGCCAGGCGATGGACGCGCCCCTGAGCTTTGCCAAACCATGCTACTCGTGCTGTCTCTCTGCAGTGCCCCAGAGGGCACCGCACCGTCAGGGTGTCGCTGGCCGGATCCGCCACGCCGAAGCGCAGGTCCTTGAGGAACTTGGGCGACAGGCTGTTGCTCGCCACATCCGTCTTGCCCTGCGCGCGTCGTGTTGAACGCGTTCCCGCTTGAAGCCGCTGCATCTTCGCGTCAAGATTTGGCCGTCCCGTATGCCGTGCAGGACGGCACACACCTGGGAAAGGCCCACGCGCAGCCGGACGTAGAAGCTGATGCCGGAGCTGGTGTCCGCGATGATGTTCCGCGCCTCTGCGCGCGATGGCGCGGCGATGGCGCGCACGACGACCATGGCTCCGAGGCTCCATCGCAAGCGAGCGCACAGCGGCCGCTCGTTCGGGAAAGCAGTCGGTCTCGACGGCGACATCAGGGCCGATGCGCCAGGTGATGGCGCCACCGCACACGGCGTTCATCCTGTGGGGACATCCTTGTGGGGACATGCAGCGCTCGCGGGGACAGCATCGCGCGGCGCTGCTCACCAATCACGGAGACCGAGAGCTTGCCGACCTCGCCCTGGCGTGCCATCTCTCGCTGAGCAGGCGCCCTGGCCTCGTTCTGCAAGTTGTCGTGCATGGCGGGCACGGGCTTGCGAAACCGGCGCGGCTACAGGTAGCGACGCTGTGCCTTCCGTGTCAGAGCGCAGGGCAGCGGAGACAGCGACTCAATCCCCAGGACCGTGCGCGCCTGGGCTCACACGGGGCTTTCGCGCCGCGACCGCGCTGCTTCCGCGACGGTCGCAAGCCAAGCTTTCCGCTCGAGCACGCGCCCAGCGGAGCAGGAGCCCTCGGAGCGGTGACAGGCCACGTCAGCACGCTGTGATGCGCGGTCCTGATCAGGGAGTCAGTCAGCAGGGCACCCAGCTTGCCGCGCTCCCAGGGCAACAGCGGTGGGCGCAGCGCAGCGCAGTGCCGCGCTAGGCGACGTGCCCCTCAGGCTCCTCAGGAGCGCTCGCCATGGAGCCCCAACAGGACGCCCAGATTGGTGCGTGGCTGAGGCAGGTGATCATGTGCCGCTGGGCGGGACAGGTGGGCGACGGCAGCGGCGGCACCGGTCGCACGCTGACCCGGCACGTCCGCAGCCGAGCCCCCTGCCTTGCCCGTAGCTGCCAGGCCTGAAGCGTGCTCCAAGGCACGACTCCTGCCACACACGCCGGGCTCTGCCATGCTCCAGGTGCCGAGGCCGCCGCTCGACCGCCGCCGCTGACCACGGCGGGCGCGTCGCCAAGCACGCGCCGCTCCAAGCTCAACGCCATGCACACCTGGAAGTCGCGTGAGTGTGGAATTTTCGCGGCTCCTCCGTGCTGCTCTTGGATCATGCGCCCGACGATCTGGTGGCCGCGCCCATGCGGCGCCAGCCCGCCTCCGCGCGCGCGCCTCGACATGGAGCCCGAGGGGGGCGCGCTGCCGAACGCGCGCGCGCGGGCATGCACGCGCCTTGCGCTGCAGTGCTGGCCGAGTCTGGCACAAGCGCTTCCGACACGTCGGGGGCGGGCACCGCCGCCGGCGCCGCTTCGGACGGCGCCCCCGAGGGCTCTGAGGCCGCTGGGCCCGAGGCGCGGCAGCAGCGGTCACGTGCCAGGGGCCGCGCAGGCGGCGGCAGCGGCGGCGCCGCGCCCGGCGGCCCGGCCGCGCAACGCGGCAGCCCCGCCCGAACGCAGCAGCGCCTCGTCCTGCTCATGCACCACATCCAGCGCCAGAAGCAGCAGCAGCAGCCGCCGCAGCAGCAGCATCAGGAGGCCGCCGCGAGCGCCGCGCAGCCGGACGGCAGCGGGAGCAGCGCCGCAGGGCCGCCCGAGCTCGCGCAACACCCTGTGCAAGCGGCGCCGGTGCAGGCGGTCGCCGTGGGAAACCAGGTGAGCACGGCGCGCCGCGTCCACCGCACACGCGCGGCTCCTTCCCACATCCCCCGCCGCTGCTTCCAATCTTGCGTGCCCCCACTCTGCTCGCTCGTCTCCCTGGCCGGCAGGTGCTTCAGCGCATCGTCGGAGGGCTCCGAGTCGCCACCTCGCCCGCGCACGCCGCGCCCTCGCCCTCCCTCGCCAGCGCCGCCCTCTCCCCGACCCGCCAGCCGCCCCCGGCGCCCACGCACCTCCTCGGCGCCGCGCAGCCGCAGCCGCAGCCGCAGCCGCAGCGCACGCTCTCCGCCGCGCTCGCGCAGCTGGGGCAGGGCAGCGCGCCCGACGGCGCCCGCGGCGCCACGCAGCTCCACGGCGCGCCTCTGCTGTTCGCCACGCCGGCGGCGGCGCCGCCGCCGCTGCAGCAGCCGCAGCCGCAGCAGGGCACCCGGCTCATCATCACGCGGCCCTACACCATTGGCATGGCGGCCCCCGCCGCCCAGCCGCCGCCACAGCCACTAGCAGTGCACCCGCACCACCTCCACGTCATCCAGTCGGCGCCCGCCAGGGCGCCCGCCGCGCCGCAGCCTCAGTCATCGCCTCAGCAGCAGCCGCTCGGCAGCAACGCGCGCCAGCGGGCGCCGGCGCCACAGCGCCAGCAGCTCGTGCTGCAGGACGCGCCCGGCGGCGGGCAGCGGCTGGTGGTCGTCACGCAGGGGGGCGGCACCCTGCAGGAAGCGCAGCAGCCGCAGCAGCAGCTGCAGCAGCAACAGGCGCCGGCGCTGCAGCCGCAGCCCGAGCACCGCGTGCTGCAGGCCGTGCAGCTGACGCCGGCGCTGTTCGGCGGCTACGGAGGCGGCGGAGGCGGCGGCAACAACGGCGGCCTCTTTGGCGCCGGCTACCGCATCGTCGCGCCGGCGCAGGCGCAGGCGCCGGCGGCGGCGGCAGGCGGCGAGCTGCAGCTGCAGGTGCAGGAGCTGCCGTTCCGGTACAGGAGCAACACGACGGCGTACCGCATCGTGGCGATCGAGGGGCAGTCGCAGCCGCCGCCGCCGCAGCAGCAGCAACAGCAGCTGCTGTTGCCTATGCACCCGCACCACCAGAGCGTGCTGTCCACGATGCCCCGGCTCTGGGCGGGGGACCCGGCAGCGCCGCAGAGCCAGCACGCGGGGGCTGGCGGGGCCTCTCTGCTCGCCTCATTGGCAACGGGCCAGGCGCCTCTGCCGGAGGCCCGGAAGGGACAGTCCCGCAGGCAGCGCGTTTGGGGCGGGGGGCAGCAGCCGCCGCCGCAGCAGCAGCAGCAGCAGCAGGCAGAGGATGGCGAGGGTGGTGGCGGCGGCGGCGCGCAGCCGGCGGCGGCGGCGTCAGGCACGACGCGCTCGGCCACCGGGGCGGAGCTGCAGCCAGCCAGGTCGCTCGGCGCGGCGCGCAGCACCGCCGCCATGGCGCAGGCCCCGGGCGAGGGCTTGCGGTCGGGCGAGACGCCGCCGAGGCGGCGCTTCACCATCGACTTCGACGTCGACGACGCGCCGCCGCCCTCGGCGCGCGAGGGGCAGGCCGCCCAGCTGCAGCTGGGCCGCGAGCGGCGCCTGCAGAGCGGCGCCGGGCGCCCCGAGAGCACCTGGCGGCTGAGGTACCGCCGGGCGCTTGTCATGCAGGCGTGGCGGTTGGCTCGGCGGGCGGCAGGCCTGCCGGATGAGCCCCAGGAGGGGCTTCTGGCCGCGGCAAACGCCGTGCTGCTGCGCAACGCCGCCGCCGCCGATGCCGAGGCGGGCGACGCTGCGGCGGGCGAGGAGGGCGGCGGCGAGGCGGTCGAGGGCGACGCGGCGGCTGCGGCGGCGCCGCGGAGCGGCGGCGCGCAGGAGGAGGAGGGCGACGAGGAGGAGCGGCAGCGGCGCGCGCGGCGGCGCAAGACGGCGCGGGCGGCGGCCGAGGGCGTCACGCTGCCCTCGCCAATCCACGCCCCCCGCCCGGCGGCGCTGCTCACGGCGGCCAGCGAGCAGCCGGCATCACCGCAGCAACAACAGCAGCAGCAGCAGCAGCCCCCCGAGGTGTCCGCGCTCGAGGCGGCACTTGCGGCGAGGTCCGAGGCAATCGCACGGCGGCACAGAGGGCTGCTGCAGCCCGCCGAAGCGGTGCTGCCGGCGAGGCCCCAGGCGCCAGCGGCAGCGCGGCGGCTTCAAGGGCTGCTTCAGCCCGACGAGGGCGCGGCCGCCACCCTGGAGCAGCCGCCGCCGCAGCAGCAGCAGCAGCTGCAGCAGCAGCAGCAGCCCGCGGCAAAGAGCCCGTTGCCCAGCGAGAAGCGTCCAGGGGCGTGGCTTGAGCGGACGGTGATGCTGACGCCGGTGCCGCCGGCGCCGGCGCCGGCGCGGCCTGCCGCGGCGTCGCAGGCGCGCACCTTCGGCGGTCTGCCTGGGTCGCGCCCCCGCCCGCGCAACTACGGCGCGGCGCCGCCCGGCGCCCACGCCGGGGGGTCGCTGCCGGGCGGCGTCGGCGCCGTGGGCAACGGGACGCTGCTGCCGACGCGATTGACCGCCAGGGCCGGCCCGGGCAGCGGCGGTGGAGGAGGAGGAGCAGGAGGGGCTGGAGGCGGCGTGCTGTTTGTGCGCGTGCCGCCGCCGTCGCAGCTGCAGCAGGACGACGACGGCGGCGGCGGCGGCGGCGGCGGAGCGGGCGATGCGCTGCTGCAGCTGCCAGGTGGCGTCGCAGGCGCCGCCGCCGCCGCCGCGCCGGTGCAGCAGCTGCTGGGCCGGCTCCCGGGGTCGGCGCCGCGGTCGCGCGGCGCGCCTGACCCCGCCGTCAAGCGGAGCAGGTCCAAGCCGTGGGGGGCGACGCGCAGGGAGTGGGGGGGACCGCACCCGATGCCCAGCTTCCTGGGCCTGGAGGGTCCGGACGGCGACGGCGGCGACGGCGCACCGCGCGCTGACGGCGGCAGCAACGACGGCGCCGCCGCCGCCGCGAACGGCGGCGACGGCAGCGGGCCGGTGGCGACGGCGGCGGCGGCCGAGCCTGCAACGGCGCGCCCCGGCGGTGCCAAGGCGCTGGCGCCGGGGCGGCTGCTGCCCCCTGCGCAGCGGCGCGCGCCGCGCGCCAGCAGCGGCAGCGCCGGCGGCGGCGGCGGCGGCGCGTCGTCCAGCCGCGGCACCTCCCCTCCGCTCGAGGGGCGGCTGCTGCCTGGCGGCAAGGTGCTGCGCGCGCACCGGACGCCGCCGCCGCCGCTGTACAGCCCCGAGGCCGTGGTGCGGGCGCGGCCAAAGCAGCCAGCGGCGGGCCGCGGCGGCGGCGGCGGCGGCGGCGCTGGCGGGGGCCCGGGCGCGACGGGCCGGCGCAAGGCGGGGCGCGGCGGGCGCACGCCTCCGCCGCCGGGGCACCCCGGCGCCGTGTCGACGTACGCCCCGCTGCTGGCGCGGGTCAAGGCGCAGCTGGCGAGCATGCGTCTTGAGGAGCACCAGGTGGCCACGTACAACGCCGAGGGATGGAAGGGGCGCAGGTGCGGGGCGGGCGCGTATGGGCGTCGCCGCCGTTTGCTGGGCGGGGGGCCCACGGGCGCGTTGCTGGGCGGAGCGAGGGATCAGCTGGGGAAGAGACGGATGTGGTTGCGTGTGGCGTGGCGTGTGGCGTGCATGGCGCCCCGCAGGCTGGGGCTTCAAACATGTGGGGGGTGCGCGGTGGTGTCGGTTGGTTGCTGTGGTGTGCGCAGCCGGGAGCGCGTGCAGCTGACGACGGAGCTCCAGGCGGCCTTGGCCTCGCTCAAGCGGCGCGCGGGGTCCATCCGCCAGGTGCGGGGGGTGGGAGTGCATCCGCCAGGTGCGGGGGGGGGAGTGGGATAACGGGCCAGAGGAGCAGGGGCGGCTGCTGGGACCCGCCCAGGTGTGGTGCAGCGCTGCGAGGCGGCTTCGTCGCATTCAAGTGCGTCAGCACGCCTGGGGACGGCGGGGCACGGCAGAGCAGCGTGGGCGGCGTGCGTGGGCGCGCGCGCGCACTGCCGCGGCACGCGTGGGCGGCGGTCACGCTGTGGGATGTGCGCTGCGTGCTGCGCAGGCGGTGCGGGCGTGCGACGAGGCGCCGGGCCTGCGGGGCATCTCCACCGAGTGCTACGACTCCACGGCAAGTCGCTTGTGTCTGTGTGGGCGCCTCGGCGGGGCCGGAGCCCACCCAACGGGCGCGCCAGGCGGTGTGTGTAGCGCGCGCTTGGCCCGCCCTCCTCCGCCGTCCCGCAGGGAGAGCTGGGCGTCGAGCACATCTTTTGCGCCGTGTGCGGCAACTACGAGTGCGACGAGGTGCGCTCCTTGCTGCGCCGACGCACCCAGACCTGACCGGGCACCCCTGCCCGCCCAACACCACCCACGGCGGCCCGCTTCTGCCTGCCTGCTCCTGCTCCGCGCCGCATCGCCTTCGGCCCTGCCCTGCCGCCGCCGGCTGGGCCCACAAGGGCGAGCGGCGCGTGCGCGCCTCCTCCTGACTCTGTGCTCGCTTGCTGGCGCGGCGCCGCGCGCAGGACAACGACATCATCCTGTGCGACGGCGAGTGCGGCCGGGGGTTCCACTGCCAGTGCGTGCAGCCGGCGCTGGGCCCGCAGCAGCTGGACGCCGACGAGTGGCTCTGCCCCACCTGCGAGTGCAAGGTCAGTGACCGGCAGCCTCCACGCCCCCCTCCGCGCCGTCCTTGGCGCCCCGCGCGGTCCCGGCACGCAAATGCGGTGCCGTGGCTCGGTCCGTGCGTGTCCATGGCCGCAACACTCAGCGGCACGCGCTCACCGCTGCGCTTGCCCCGCCCGCCCTCGCGGCGCAGGAGGGCATCCTGGCCGAGGTCAACGACAGTGAGTGCGCACGCCCCGCCTGGCCTCTTCTCACTGCCGCCAGCCTTGCGCGCGTAGCCGCGTGCCTCCTTCCCGCCCCGCGCACCTCGTCTCTTTTGTTTCTGCTGCGTCGCGCCCCCGGCTCGCGCGCAGACTTTGGCACCGAGTACAACCTGGCCACGACGTGGGACCAGGTGCTGGCGTCGCCCAACGACGTGAGCGGCAGCCCCACGGCGCGCCGGGCGCCGCTGCGCGACAGCCTGGCCTACATCACCGAGGGCGGCGGCGGCGGCAAGGCGCGCCGGCAAGGGCGCGGCGGCGGCGCCGGCGGGGCTGCCGGCTTGCTCGACATTGCTTGGCCCTCGGAGGACGAGGAGGACGAGAGCTTTGACGAGGGGGGCCGCGCGTCTGGCAGCGGGAGCGGCAGCGGCGAGGAGGAGGAGGAGGAGGAGGGGGGCGAGGGGCGGCGGGCGTCTGGCAGCGGCGACGGGGGCGGGAGCGAGGGGGAGGGCGGGGAGGGGCGGCGGAGGCGGCGGCCGGTGCGCGCGGCGCGGCTGCGGCCTCCGCCGGCCGACGCGCCGCCGTTGCCGCTCGAGGAGGAGGACGACGAGGAGGACGAGCCGTACTCGCCTGGGCGGGCGTCGCCGGCGTCTGGCAGCCAGGGGGGCGATGAAGACGAGGAGGAGGAGGACAGCGGGAGGGGCGGGGGGGGGGCGGGGGGGGGAGGCGCGGGCGCGGGCGGCGAGGGCGAGGATGAGGACGAGGAGTATTCGCCTGGGGGGTCGCCGGGGCACAGCGATGACTCGCGTCTGGGCAGCGACATGGAGGAGGGAGGGGAGGGGGAGGGGGGCGAGGGGCAGGGGGAGGGGGAGGAGGGGAGCAGCGGGCGGGGGCTGGAGGAGGGCGAGGAGGAGGAGGGCG
>VFQP010002221.1_pt1 | contig 22449 bp, 24 predicted proteins | sample 3512351 | NCBI WGS metagenome assembly VFQP01 (sample SAMN10412372, study PRJNA504923) | tailings metagenome | isolation source: Relicate 1 Philex TSF1 revegetated site | place: Philippines: Tuba, Benguet | collected 2017-08-29
GAGAGTCTTGTTCGGTGCCAGGATGAGGGCCGGGCGCTGGGTCGCCGCGATGACCTGGGCCATGGTGAAGGTCTTGCCGGAGCCGGTGACACCGAGCAGTACCTGCGTGCGCTCGTTTTCGTTCACGCCGCCGACAAGATCGGCGATGGCGGTCGGCTGGTCGCCCTTGGGCGAATATTCCGAGACGATCTCGAAGCGGCGGCCGCCTTCGCTCTTCTCGGGGCGCTCCGGCCGATGCGGCATGAACATCGGCATCGAGCCCGAGACGAGCGGATGCGAGGCGATCATTGGCTGGCGCGAGAGGATCTCTTTGGCCCGGTCAGTGCGCTCGTGCGGCCTGGTCAGAATGGCGTTCAGGCTGTCGCCGAGGCTCTCGCCGGCCGCTGCGCGGGGCGGAAGCGGACCTTGCTGACGGAGCGCGGGAAGGGGTTTGTGCGTTCCCTCACCGTCGGCTGTCTGGCGCGCGAATGCGCCCAACGGTCCGGATGCCGTGAAGGCATTCTGGGGAGCTTCGCCAAACCCGGGCGTGCCCGCTTCGGTTTCGACCGGCGGAGCGGACGGCTTGCCGGATCGGCCGCGCGAGGGGCGGGGCGGCTTGGACGCGTCGGACGTTTTCGGAGGTTTGACCATAGGCCGAATATGGCGTGCCGCGCGTCAGGAGGGAAGGGCGGGAGCGTCCTTGCGCCGGTGCTAAACTGAGGCGAATTTTCGCGAGGGAGATCAAGTGGAAGCGCGCGAGGGCACGCGCGAGCTGGTCAACCGCACGGGTCCCACGTCGTCATGCGCGTGAAGAGGAAACGCTCAAGCAAGAGCTCGACGGCTACGGCGAGTATGCGGCGCGGGTGCGGTGGCGGTTCGTGCCCGGTCTCTGGTGGCTGACGCCGGGACATACGGATTGGTGAGTCGCCTTGAGACCTCAATCGCGGCCATCCATATCGTGAGCACCAATGAACGGGGATTCGGGCGCCGATTGCATTTCAGTGCGGAGGCCCACTATGCCGAAAACCTTCATTGCATCGGCCGCGCTTTGCTTGGCCACCTTTCAAACAATCATCACCGCACCTGCCGCCAGGGCGGCGATCCACTGCAAGGATGGGTTCCAGCGCGTTGAGGGGGAGTATCTCTCGACGCCTTATTGCAACGACGCGCTTCTGGCGCAGGTGGCGCGTGAGAACGGTCTGCGGGTGTCCGATGCCCAAGTCCGTTGGAACCCAGCCCGGAAGGACGAAGTCTGCCGTTTCGTGGGGGATGACCCACGCGTGCAGAACTATTGCCCCGATAGCGACTCCGAAAGCTCGCGCTAACGGTTGGCGGCTCCTGCCTGGCGTTTTGTAAGTGGCTGTTCGGATTTACCGTTTGGTGAATGGTCTTGTGGCGGCCGCTGGGGAGAACCATTTCAGCGGCGGTGGGACGTCGGTGTTCGCTCGATTTGAGCAAGGAGAGGCATCATGCCCAAGACTTTGATCATTGCCCTTTCAGCAATTGGCTTTTTGTCAGTTTCAGCGGCCGCAGTGCTGCCTGTCGCCGCCCAGGCGGCCATCGTGTGCAAGGACGGCTTCCAGGACTCCGGCGGAAACTGGATCTCGACGCCGTACTGCAACGATGCGCATCTGGCGCAAATCGCCCGCAGCCGCGGGTCGAAGGTTTCAGACGCCGAGATCCGCAACAACCCGAACACCAAGGATGAGGTCTGCCGGTTTCTGAGCGGCGACCCGAATGCGCGCGACTATTGTCCGGATAGTGATGGACCGGATCGCGGCCGCTAGGCGCTCGCGCCCTAGGGAGCGGCGCCAAGCCGTGGCGTATCAGTCACAGGCCGGGATTTTGCCGCGTTTCCAGCGGGGAGCGGGTCAACTCGCCCTTTGATTGCCTCGATTCATGTACCATCTTGGCGCAAAGGCCGATTGATCTGGATGGATTGGCGATGAGATCACTGATTCTGACTGCTGCTGTTGGCGTTGCCGCCCTGGTAACGGCGCAGGCAGCGCTCGCATTTACCTACGAAGGGCATGGAAGCGGCGGGCAGCCCGCTGCTTCCGCTCAAGAGCCTTCGGCCAAGGCCGGATTGGATATGGATCCGGGGTCGCTGATCGCGCCGATGGGAACATCCGTTCCCGGCACGACCTACGACTTCGGTCCGGGCGCCTTCAACAACGGCTTGGCTTCGCCCCCGAGCCGCACTGACTCGATTGGCCCCGGCTGGCTCTATTCGCCGCGGTAAAGCCAAGCATTGCAAACTGGAAATCAAGACCGCCGTCCCCACTGGACGGCGGTTTTTTTGTTGGCGGAAGCAAACTTGCCTGCATTGCGCACGTGTCCGAATGGTCTAAGTTTCCATTCGGACAACCGACGATTTCAAGGAGACCTTCATGGCCGTGACACGCACCGCACTCGTCACCGGCGCGAACAGGGGCATCGGCTTCGAGATCGCGCGCGGGCTGGCGCGGCTCGGCGTGCTAGCGGTCATCGGTGCGCGCGATCCCAAGGATGGGATGATCGCAGCGGAGAAGCTGCAGTCCGAAGGACTCGATGTTCCTGTCGTCGCCCTTGATGTTGATAGTGAGGGCAGCACCGCCGCGGCGGTGGCCGAAGTGCAGCGGATCTACGGGCGGCTCGACATTCTCGTCAATAACGCCGCGGTTCTGATCGACGGACCGGGCGGCTTCAAAGCGAGCCTGTTCGATCTGACCGCCGATACGGTGCGGCGCACGTTCGATACCAATCTGATCGGGCCGATTCGATTGATCCAGGCTGCGGCCCCGGTCATGCGCGCGCAAGAATACGGGCGGATCGTGAATGTCTCATCGACTGCAGGACAATTGTCCGAGATGGGAAGTGGCTATCCAGCCTATCGCATGTCGAAGGCTGCGCTCAATGCGTTGACGCGCATTGCAGCCGCCGAACTCAACGGCGCTAACATCAAAGTGAACTCGATGTGCCCCGGCTGGGTGAAGACGGACATGGGCGGCGCCAACGCCGAACGAACGCCGGAAGAAGGGGCGGACACCGCCATATGGCTGGCGACCCTGCCGGATGATGGGCCCACGGGCGGGTTCTTCAAGGATCGCAAGCCGATCGCGTGGTGAAGGCGCTCAGAGGCCGCGCACCAGATTGCCGACCATCAGCGTCAGATAGGCCGAGATCGAAAGCCAAAACTCCTGGTGCGGCAGGTAGCGCGGCACAGGGATGAAACCGAGCTTGGTGATCAGCGCCAGCGTCGCCAAAACAAACGAGATCAGAAAGATCACGATCGTCGGGGGATTGAGCCTCATGCCGCGAACTCCCTTGGCTGGCCGGCGTACTCGTTAGCGGGGGCTGCGGGGCGCCTCGCGAGAGCGCATAATAGGGACGCAGAAAGGCCGCGCAACGGGCGACCCTGCCATGGACGCCTAGATTTTCCCGGCTGGGGTCATCGGGCCACAAGCAGAAATGACCGCCGCCCAAAGGCACCGGTCATCGGCAATCACTAATGGAGACAGGTTAGAGAGCGCGCGCCGTCTTGGGTGGGCCCTGGATCGTGTCGGCCGGGGCGGTAAATGTCACCGGATGGGCGTCGGGAGCGTTAACGTCGCGGCAGGTTACGCGGACTTGGCGCAAGTTGCCTTCGCCGGCGGGGGCGGGATCGACCGTTACAACCTGAAGAACGCGCTCGACTTTGCCAGCCGAAATTGTGATGCGGTCCCCAGGTGCGAGGCCGGCGGCCAGCGGAGCGGACCATGCAGCCGGCTCGAGGGCCGCGTCGGCTCCTTCGTGGCGGCGTTTTTCAGCCAACCAGTAAGCCTCGCTGCCCGAAACGAGTGGCTTGCCTGCGGACGCCAGAGTTACGGCGCCATCAGGGGCAGCAGCTTCGAGAGCCGCCGCGAATCGCTGGGTGACGACCGCTTCCGTATTCGCCGTGGAAATCCCAACACCCGCCAGAGCAAGTACGGCCAGCACGGCGGCAGCGCGCGTTGCCGGCGTCAAGGCGAGAACGAAGCGACGGAGGGTCATGACGAAAGCCCTTTAGCGAACTATCTCACGGTTATCCTGTAACGCTTATAGCGCGGTCTCGGTTCAGGGGCGAGCCCCGGTAAGCAAATTCGGACGATAACTCAAAAAATGCTTACCTTATAACGGGTTGAGTCACACGGGCCGCACGCCGCGCTGCCGCCTTTTGTGGCGCAACGTAGGCGCGGCAGAGGTGGCGGAAGAACGCCACGTTGAAGATCGCCATGGCCGCGAAGGCTCCGGCAAGCAGCACCGCGGACGCATTCCGGTCCAGAGTTTTCGCGACGGAGCCGTCGGATGCGGCGGCGATTCCGATGTGCCAGCCCGTCAGGCCGACCATCAGGGCGAATACGCCAACGCCAGCGACGATATCGGGCAAGTGCCTACGAAAGTGTGGAGAAGCTTTGGTACGCGTCATGCGATACGACCCTCCTTTCCAATGATTCGAGCCCAACGTGATCCGCCTACGATGACAATCCTGCGCTGTGGCGCGGGTTTGCCCGGATTGTGGCGACGGCGCGCTATTCCGTGAATCTCGAAATTTAATGCGTCCTTTGTGTTCGGTTCGACACGCGCCGATAGGGGCCACTGCGTCACTTAGGTTCAAGCCTTGTGTACGGAGGACAATAGACTTTGGATGGGTGCCGCCCATATTGAAGTTCCCGTGGGCGAAGCGTAGCGTCCGCGCCGTTTGCAAGCCGAGCGCTCCCCGCGCCGTAGAGCGCCGCTCCGTTCAACCGAGAAACGAAAGACCGAGTGACATGGGCTTTTTTGCCGACAGCCTAAACCGTATTCAGCCGTCCGCGACAATCGCCGTGTCCACGAAGGCGCGCCAGCTCAAAGCGCAAGGCCGGGACATCATTTCGCTCTCGGCAGGCGAGCCCGATTTCGACACGCCCGAGAACATCAAGCTTGCAGCGATCAAGGCGCTGAAGGATGGACGCACGAAGTACACCGACGTCGACGGCATTCCGGAGCTCAAGGCCGCCATCGTCGCGAAGTTCAAGCGCGACAACAATCTCGACTACAAGCCCTCGCAGGTCTCTGTGGGAACGGGCGGCAAGCAGGTGCTCTACAATGCGCTGCTGGCGACGTTGAACCCGGGCGATGAAGTCGTCATTCCGGCGCCTTGCTGGGTTTCGTACGCCGACATCGTGCTGCTCGGCGGTGGCAAGCCCGTGTTTGCCGAGACCAAGCTCGAGGATGGGTATCGCCTGAAGGCCGACGTGCTCGACCGGGCGATCACGCCGCAAACGAAGTGGCTGATCCTGAACTCGCCGTCGAATCCCACGGGGGCCGCCTATTCGCACGCGGATCTCAAGGCGCTGACGGACGTCCTGCTGCTGCCGAAGAACAGGCATGTGTGGGTGCTGACGGACGACATGTACGAACACCTGCTTTACGACGGCCTCAAGTTCGCGACGCCCGCCCAGGTCGAGCCCGAGCTGTACGAGCGGACGCTGACGATGAATGGGTTTTCGAAGGCCTACTGCATGACGGGTTGGCGGCTCGGCTATGCCGCAGGTCCAGAGCCGTTGATCAAAGCCATGTGCAAGCTGCAGTCGCAGTCGACGTCGAACCCGACGTCGATCACGCAGTGGGCCGGCGTCGAGGCGCTCAATGGTCCGCAGGACTTCATCCAGCGCAACAATGAAGTGTTCGTGCAGCGGCGCGATCTCGTGGTCGGCATGCTCAACCAGGCGAAGGGTCTCCACTGCCCGAAGCCGGAAGGCGCCTTCTACGTCTACCCCAGTTGCGCTGGAGCAATCGGACGGTCGACGCCTAAGGGCGTGGCGATCAAAACGGACGAAGATTTCGTGACGGCTCTGCTCGAGGACGAGGGCGTCGCGGTGGTTCACGGCGCGGCCTTCGCCGGATCGCCGGCTTTCCGCATCTCCTATGCGACATCGACGGAAGCGCTGACGGAAGCCTGCACCCGCATTCAGCGCTTCTGCGGAAACCTCAGGTAGGACTAGTAGAGAGCAAGTCGTCCGCCGGCGGCAGCGATACCACCGAATACAATGGCAACTGATGCTGCGAGGCAGATGACAGCACGAATTCCGGGGCGGGCAGCGATGCCCGCCTCTTTCGTATCGACATATGCCTCGGCCGGTTTGCGCCCCGTGATCATGGCCTGGATCAGCGGTTCTTTCTTCACCAGCGTATAAAGCGCGTTGACGGTGATGTGCAGCGCTACCAGCGGCAACAGTACGTAGTTGAACAGTTGGTCGTGCAGGCGGGTCGCCAGGCTGTTCTGCTGTTCGCCGACAAGCCGGTAGAGCGGCCCGCCGACGAGGTCGTTGTCGTCAGTTGCGAAGAGACCGAAGCCTGCGATGGTCCCCACGGTTGCGAGAAGGGCGAGGACCATGAGGGCGCCGACCGGATTGTGGCCGAGATAGCGGCCAGCGCGCCCATCGAGCAAGCCGCTGGCATAAGCGATTATCGCCGAGGGGGCACGTACAAAGCCGGCAAAGCGCGCCGGTGGCGGTCCCCAGATCCCCCAAAGCACCCGCCAAACGATCAACGTCAAAATGGCAAGACCGTTGGCGCGATGCCAGACCAGCGTCTCGTCGCCGATATCCTCGGCGAACTCGTAGCTAAGCCATGCTGATAAGATGAGAATGACGAGCGCCCAGTGAAAGAGCCGCGTCGGCAGATCCCAGGCGGGGACAGTGGCAGGCTCGGCTCTGCTCATACGGCAGATTCCGAGGTCAGGATTTCGGCTTGCGGAATTTCTTGTGGCAGCCGCTGCAGTTGCCCATCAGCTCCTTCCAGGTGTCGGGGAAGGTCTCCTCATCCTTGATGGAGGCTTCCGCTGCCTTCGCGGCATCTCCGAGCTTCTTGAAGCGGCTTTCAAAGTCGGCTTTCTCCTCCCAGATGATCGGGAGAGCTTCCGTCTTTTCGCCGGTCTTGGAGTCGTCGGGGAAAAGCGTCGGCAGGATCGCCGTCTTCTCCTGCATCACCTTGAGAGCGGCCTGTACCTTGGCCAGATCGAAGTCCGCTTCGCCTTTGAACATGGCGTTCACCGGCTTGGCGGCGTCGCCCATTTTCTTCAAGTGATCCTGGCGTTCCTTGATCACGGTCACGTTCTGCGCCGCGACGGCCGTCGCACCCAATGCAAATGCAGCGACTGCGAACATGACATGGCGCATGGTGATCTCCTCTTGTGCGGCTTACGGCAGACTAACGCCTTAAAGGCGTCTCGATCCCTCTCGGAGGCTTGCATCACCATTTTTGGGTGTCAACCAATCGCGTGCACGGAATGGTTGGGCACGCGCCAAATAAAAAGGGCCGCGCAGCGGCCCTTGCAGCTTCATCTTGTACTCGTAGCCTAGCGGCTCGGCAGGAGCGCCCGCGGCGAGTGCCCACGGATCTCGGCCATCGAGAGCATGTGTGCGATCCAGTGCTCGAAGCGAGCGAACGGCAACGACATGCGGCGCGCAGCGCTTGCGGCAGAGGCGTGGCCATTGCGAAGAGCTACTTCCGGTTGCCGCATCAGCCATTCGGTCAGATCTTCTTCGGTCGATGCCATGGCGTAACCAGCGGCGTCGGCCGCCTTGGCGAGGGATTTGTTCAGCGTCTCTCTACTCATTGAGGCACATCCTTCTTTGAAGGTTAAGCGCAGCATCGAGCCATTTGGTTCCGCCAACCTGCTCGTGCTTTTTCGCCTAGCCTTGGCCTCTCCCGGGGGGCTTTTTCTTATTGTGTGTGTGAGCGTTGCAACCCGTCCTCCCAAAGACGCTACGCCCTCAAGCTGACACTTTCATGATGCGGCGAAGGTCGTTTCTATTCAAGTAATTTTTGGAAACAATTTTCACGGAACGACCTTACGCATCTGCGAATACTTATTGCGACGCAACAACTTGATCTCTTCTCGTTAGTTGCTGCCTTCGCGACTCACTTGTTCAAGTTTGGAGTGCAATGATTAGTGCATGATTAAGCAGGAAGGCACTTGCGTCTTTCTCGTTGCGGCGCGACGATCACTTTCGTCGCGCTCCTTCAGTGAGGCGCGGAAGGTGCGCGACGTGCGCATCGGTCTGCGCCTCGTATCGCTCAACCCGGAACATGAAATCCGGGAAGCGGGAAGGAGGACACCATGGGGCAATCCGACGGCCCGAGAGGCACTACACACGGTGCCGGCTCTGGGCATACTTCGGGCCGCAGCACCCGCTGCATCGCACTGATCGGCCCATTTCTTTCCGGCAAAACCACACTTCTTGAGGCCATCCTCGCGCGGACGGGCGGCATCGTCAGGGCAGGTTCGGTTGCAGACAAGACGACGGTCGGCGACGCTTCCCCCGAAGCCCGCGACCACGAAATGAGCGTTCAGCTCAATGTCGCCGACGCCACCTTTCTCGGCGACAGCTTCACCTTCATCGACTGTCCCGGTTCGATCGAATTCCAATATGAGGGCGCGCAGGCATTGACGGCGTGCGACGCGGCAGTTGTCGTTTCGGAGCCCGATCCGAAGCGCGTTCCCGCTTTGCAAGTCATCCTGAAGCAGCTCGAGGATCGCGGAATTCCGCATCTCCTGTTTCTCAACAAGATAGAAAGCTGTCATACGCCGATCCGCGAGATCATTCCCGCGCTGCAGCCGGCGTCCACCAAACCGCTCGTCTTGCGGCAGATCCCAATCTGGGAGAACGGGGTCGCGACGGGCTTTATCGATCTCGCGCTCGAACGTGCCTTCTTGTTCCGCAAGAACGCGCCGTCTGAAATGATCGAGATCAAGGCCAGCGATATCGAGCGCGAAAAGGAAGCGCGCTTCCACATGCTGGAACAGCTCGCCGATTATGACGACGGTCTCATGGAGACGCTCCTCTCCGATGCGGCGCCGGAAAAGGACCTCGTGTTCGCGGATCTCTCGCGGGAATTCGAGGAAGGACTGATCTGTCCGGTTCTCCTCGGCAGTGCCGAGAACGGCAGCGGCATCCTCCGCTTGCTCAAAGCGCTCCGCCACGAAGTTCCCTTCGTCAATGCCACGGCGAAGCGGCTCAAGGTCGAGAATGCCAAGAGTGCGGCCTACGTGATGAAGACGCTGCACACGGGACATGGCGGCAAGCTGTCGATCGCCCGCGTTCTGACCGGCGAGTTAGCCGATGGAGCGACGGTGACGGGTGGCGATGCTTCCGAAGAGCGCGTGGCCGGCCTTTTCTCGCTCAAGGGCGAGGACGCGCATAAGCGCGGGACAGCACGTGCCGGCGATACAGTTGCGCTCGGCCGGCTGGACCACGTGCGAACGGGCGATACGATCACGACAGAGAAGGCCGGTATCGTTCAGATCGCCGGGTCGCCCGTTCCCGATCCGGTTCTCGCTTCCGGTATCGGCCTCAAGGATCGCAAGGATGAAGTGAAGCTCTCTTCCGCGCTTACCAAGCTCATGGAGGAAGATCCGTCCCTGGCCGTCGAGCACAATGCGGAAACGCACCAGGTGCTTCTCAAAGGTCAGGGCGAAATGCACCTTCGCGTTTCGTTCGAGCGGCTTCACCGCAAGTTCGGTGTGGTCGTGGAGCGGCAGAAGCGGCACGTGCCCTACAAGGAAACGATCCGCAAATCGACGGAGATCCGTGGCCGCCACAAGAAGCAATCGGGCGGACATGGCCAATTCGGCGACGTGGTGATTTCCATCGCGCCGCAGCCGCGGGGATCGGGGTTCGCGTTCAGCGATACGATCACGGGCGGTGTCGTGCCGAAGCAGTTCATCCCGTCGGTCGAGATCGGCGTCTCGGATTATCTGAAGAACGGACCGCTCGGCTTTCCGGTCGTGGACGTCGCCGTCACGCTGACGGATGGCTCGTTCCATACCGTCGACAGCTCGGACATGGCCTTCAGGCAGGCTGGCCGTCTCGCGATGAGCGAGGGCATGCCGAAGTGTCAGCCGGTTCTGCTGGAGCCGGTGATGGCGGTCGAGGTCGCGGTCCCTTCTGACGCGACGGCGCGCGTCAATGGGATGATCTCGCAGCGGCGCGGGCAAATCCTGGGCTTCGACACGCGACAGGGCTGGCCGGGCTGGGACGTGGTCTCCGCTCACATTCCGGAAGCCGAGATCGAGGACCTGATCGTCGAGCTGCGCTCGGCGACGTCAGGTGTCGGTACCTATACCGCGAAGTTCCATCATCTCGCCGAATTGACGGGGCGTCTGGCGGACCAGGTGCTTGTCAGTCATGGCGAGGCCGCCGAGTGAGCTAGAGGGCAATCGTGCCACTCGGCGATGAGGCGGGCCCTTCGGCCCGCCTTTTTCATCATCGGTCAGCTGCTGGCGCGAATGTCATCGCAACGCCGTTCATGCAGTAGCGCTTTCCGGCGGGTGCGGGGCCGTCGTCGAAGACGTGGCCCAGATGGCCGCCGCACCGGCTGCAATGGATTTCGGTGCGCTCGTAGACGAGCTTGGTGTCCGTCGATGAGGCGACGGCATTTTTCAGCGGCTCGGAGAAACTTGGCCATCCGGTGCCAGAGTCGTACTTGGCGGTGGAAGAAAAGAGAGGATGGCCGCAACCGGCGCAGCGATACTCTCCCGCAGCGTAAGTCTTGTCGAGAGGGCTCGAACCGGGCCTCTCGGTGCCGTGCTGGCGCAGCACATCATATTGCGCGGGCGTCAGCTCTGCTTTCCACTCGGCGTCAGGTTTCGAGACCGGGAAAGCCTGGCCGGCAGCGGCGGCACGTTCGCGTCTCAGCCCCGCGGCGGACAATGCCAAGCCTAATCCCGATAGGGTCAGGCTCCTTCTACTCAACATACTCGCCTCGCGTTTCCATCCCAATGGCGGACCGTCTTCTGCGACCGCTTCTGTTTTCTTATACGCTGCTACATCACGTTGGTTTCAACCGGATTGGATCCGGAATGGGACCGGTCTCTCGATCTTGATCTCGTCGGAAGTGAGGTGGCAGGCATAGGCCAGAGCTTCGACGCCAGCCTTTCGCGCCGCCGTAAAGGCTTCGGCATAGCAGGGGTCGATGTCCGCGGCGAACGCAAACTCGCGCGCGTCTGCACGCTGGATGAGATAGAGCATCACGGCCCGATGGCCTTCCGCGACCATTGCCGACAGCTCGGCCAGATGCTTGACGCCGCGCTCAGTCACGGAATCCGGAAACTCCGCGAGGCCAGCGGCACGCGAGAGATGCACGTTCTTGATTTCGACGTAGGCCATGCCCTTAGCCGGATCTTCCAGGAGGATGTCGATCCGGCTCGAGAGCCCGTACTTAACCTCGCGGCGCAGGCTCGCGTATCCAGCCAGCTCCGGGATCTCGCCGTTGGCGATGGCTTCCGACACGAGGCGGTTCGGGTGGTTGGTATTGATGCCGACGAGATGGGGACCGTGGCCCAGGTCGGTTTCAACCAGTTCCCAGGTGTGAGGGTATTTTCGGGTGGGACTGTCACTCGTCGAAAGCCAGACCGTGGCTCCCGGCGTGGCCAGGCCCATCATGGAGCCGGTATTCGGGCAGGTGGCGGTGACTGTCTCGCCGCTTTCGAGCGCGACATCGGCGAGGAAGCGCTTATATCGCTTCACGAGGCGGCCGCGGATAAGGGGTGTCGGGAATTTCATGGCCGGCGAGGAATAGGGGCGCCGGGCGCCATCCGCAACGGCAATGATATAGTGAAGAGCGGCCATCAGGGAGCTGGGTGTGGGCGGCAGCGAGATCATTACGGCGGCGGTCCTCGTCATCGGGGACGAGATCCTGTCCGGGCGGACCAAGGACCAGAATATCGGCACCATCGCCGAGCATCTCACCGCCATAGGGATCGCGCTCAAAGAGGTGCGGGTCGTCGGCGACGAGGCCGAAGAGATTGTCGCCGCGGTCAATGCGCTTCGCGCCCGTTACACCTACGTCTTCACAACCGGCGGGATTGGGCCGACGCATGATGACATCACGGCCGATAGCGTAGGGGCGGCCTTCGGAGCGCGGGTCGAGATCGACCCGCGCGCGGTGGCGATGATGCAGCCGGTTTACGCGGCGCGAGGGATCGAGTTGACGCCCGCTCGGCTCAGAATGGCGCGCATCCCGGAGGGCGCGGATCTGATCGGGAATTCCGTTTCGGCGCCGCCGGGATTCAAAATCGGCAACGTTTTCGTCTTAGCCGGTGTGCCCAACATCATGAAATCGATGCTTCTGGCTGCGACAGAACAGCTCAGGACCGGCCCGAAAGTGAACAGCGTTTCGATTGTTCTCCAACGCGCCGAGGGAGACATCGCAGAGCTCTTCGCGGCGCATCAGTCCGCATACCCCGACGTCGCCATGGGCAGCTATCCTTCTTTTGAGAAGGGAGGTTACCGGACCGAGCTGGTCCTCCGCAGCGCTAACCCGGAGCGGCTCGAAGAGGCACGGGCCGGGCTCGCCGCGCTGCTCGCAAAAGGCGAGTTTCTTTAGAATCGTTCTGTTGTAGGTGCCCTTAGGGGCTTTCCGTGCGGCAACGTTGCCGTTCCCTTGCCATCGTTGCAGCTGCTCTTTTGCGCCCGCCGAGAGTTAACGGCGCGGGGAACGCCGGCCTCTTGGCCAATCCCAAGTAGAAACAGATTAGGAGCTGATCGATGACAAACCCTTCGAGCAGTCGTGCGGCTGTGGGTGCTCATAAGATCGGACGGGTGGCCCTGTCTTCACTAATTCCGGCGCTTGGTGCGCTGCTTCTATCGACGGGTCTCTCCGGAGATCGCGCCGAGGCCAAGACCCCCGGCAAGAGCTACTGCTTCTATGGCAAGTGCCATCGCGTAAAGACCATCGAAGAGACGGAAGCCCTTATCGGGTCCGAGGAGACCATCATGGCCTCCCACTACGACTCCTGCAAACGCGACCGCTACAACCCGTGCGGACTGACGTCCTCGGGTGCGGTCTTCGACTCGGAGGCTCCGGACAATGCAGCGAGCCCCGTTTATCCCGACGGCACCACCGTGCTCGTCTGGTCGCCCGAGACCAAGGTCTCCCTCGTGCTCCGCATCAACAACGCCGGGCCGTATTGGGGTGACCGCAAGCTCGACGTTTCACGGAAGGCCGCCGAGGTGCTCGGCTTCGCAGGAAACGGCGTGGCCAAGCTCAAGCTGCGCGTGATCGACGCGCCGACGGCCGAGGAAGCCACCTACCGGAAGAATCGAAACTATGATCCCGTTCCGGGCTACATCGGCGCGTACGCCAGCGTCGATGACGCGGTAACGGGTGCCGCCAACGCCTACAAGGTCGCCGGACTCGTTTCGCCTTTCCCGGACACGGCTGATGGAACGGCTGTTCAGGTTGCGGTCGCGGGCTCCGCCGGCACGCAGAGCGGAGCGGCTCCTGTCGCGCCGACTGTCGTGGCAGCCGTTGCTCCCGTCCAGCAGACCATCGCCCCGGTGGCAACGCCGTCGGCGATCGAGCCGGTCAAGGTTGCGGCTGTCGTTGCGACCGCGGAGGACGAGGCGGACGACGAGCCGGCGCAAGCTGTCCGTCACGCCCCGAAGAAGATCGCCGCCAAGCCGCGTAGCCATGCGGAGCGAACTGCCCAACGCAATTCGCGCTCCTATCGCGTCGCTGCGAAGCAGAAGCAGCGCCACGAGGCTCCTGCCAAGCCGGTCATGACGGCACAGGCGCAGGAACAGGGCCGTCGCATCGTTACGCAGGACGGCACCAACGACATGTCGGTGTTCACGCGACATACCTATGCGGGCATGGAGCGGCTTGCGCCTCAAGAGCCGCAGCGCCGCCAGGCTTACCAAGCCGCCTCCCGTTACGCGATGCGCGACGGTGGCGACGGCTGATCGGATAGCCGGCACGCACTTCGCGTAGACCCATGCAAAAGGGCGCCTGATCCTCTTCGGATCGGACGCCCTTTCGCGTTCTCTCTCGGCAATTACTGAATTGCCAGTTCCGTCGTGTTGCTCGCGGCCGCGTTTTCCGCCCGCGCGATGCGGCGCGGCTCTTCGTAGAGCTCGTAGTGGGTCTCGAGCGTATCCAGGAACATCGCGACGAGATCGAGCAGCGGTCCAAGCTGCATGCGACCGGCGACAAGGAACTCCTCGTTGATCGGCAGGTTGGCGGCTTCCAGCGGGGCGGGAGCGTCCTGGGCGATGAACCCGCGCGAGCGCAGGAAGGCCGTGACGCCGTCGCCGGAATCGAAGGCGCGTGAAGTCTCGTCGGTGAATTCACTCGAAGCGCCCGCGACGACATCCGTGCCGCTTACGTAGAGGCGCGCGATCAGCTTGAAGCGGCTGTCGAGCTTCGCCAGCTCCTGCGCGCTTTCCCGCGATTTCAGCACGCGGGCAATCAGCACCATTTCCAACGTGCGAACGGCTTCGATTTCTTCGCGCTCCTCGCGCCGCTGTCCGATCACGGTCTCCGAGCGCGAGTCACCAGCATTCCAGCGCAGCGTCGATTTCAGAAGATCCTCGCCGGCAGCGAGTGAGGTGTCGAGGTGGTCGGCCAAAAGGTAGACGACGGCAGGGGCCGCAAGGCCGGCAGACGGCATGAATAGCTCCGTATCGCTTTCGTGAGGCCAGCAAGAACGTGCCCAGTGGAGTGACGCGACACAGACAGGCGGGGTCTTGGTAGGCGGCTCGGTAGTTGAATTCGGCGACTTGAATTTGCTCCGTCCGATACTGAACCGATTCGGGCGGCTAGAGATGTGGCTTAGGCAGCATCGATAAGATCATTACCAATGCTTGGCTTCTATCTTTGACGCTACTCGCGAGATACTGGCCGAGCGTCGAGCTTTCCGCCGCGCGCCAACGAGCCTCGTGCGAGGGTTGGCGAGCGATGGCAACGAGACTTGCCAGCAGTGCCGCGTCCGAGAAGGGGCGGCCGATGGCGAGACGGTTGCGGATCCGCGGTGCGAGCTTCGCGAGGCGTTCGACGTTCACCGGCGGTTCGAACTCGAGTTCGCCGTCGGGCGGGGTGTGCCGTCCACTCTTGAGGTTGCCGGATGCAATCAGCGCGAGCCTCGGAATGTAGCTGCCCATTGTCGCCTCGTTGCTTGCTGCTTCTCCTTGTCGTCTTCTCGGTGCGTGACGGATTGAAAGCTGGTGCTCGGGTGGGCACGCCGGGCCATCGCCGTGTGACGGGTGATGCGGTGTGTACAAACGCAACTTGATAAGTGGACTGACTGTGGACGTATCGGTTGCGGAGGGGCTTTTGTCACCCCGCGCTCCCGTGCGCGCGTCTTTGTTCATATTGCGCTTTTTGCCCGCACTGTCTGTTGCGCGGGCACCCGATCCACAGATGTGGACTGTTGTGCCTGTGAATTGCGTGGGGAAGTGCAGCGGGTGTGGGACTATACATCCCAACGGCGCACGCGGCTGGCCGGGCTCAACGAAGCAAGTCGGCGAGCAGGCTCAAGGCATCCCGCGGAGGGGCTGCGCGCTGCACGGCGAGTTCGGCGTCGTCGCGCGAGGGGTAGATGCCTACCGGATCGGTTTCGCCTGTTGCGAGCGCTTCGAGCGCTGCAAATGATCCGGCGACGAGGCCCACCCCCGCGGTGGCGATCTTTGCGACGCACCAGCGGCCGTCGGGCAGTTCAAGCAGTTCGAACGGATGGGCGTGCATTCTGGAGCCTTTCGACAAGTCTCGATATCCGTTCCGCTCCCGCCGATTTTGTTTTTATTGAAAGTGAAAGGGCGGGACCTTGCGGACCCGCCCTTTATTCGTCACGAGCAACCGCTCGTCGATCCGCAGGTATCACATTTCAAGCAGGTGCCGTTTCGCACCATCGTGAAGTTCTGACACTCGGAGCATGAGACGCCTTCGTATCCGCGCAGTCTCGCCTCGGCGACGCGATCGTTCGACGACCGCTTGGCGACGACCTGCGTCTCCGAAACCGTCGTGCGGCGGAACATCACCTCCGTGTCGGTCTTCAGGGCGGTCGCGCCGTCGGTCGTGTAGAGGGCGGTGACGTCTTCCGCGATCGGGTAGGAGGTCATGTCCCGCTGAAGCGAGGAGAGCGCCGTATCGTGGTCGTGATGGTGACCACGGCCACCGCCGGACGAGGCGAGGCGGAGGTTGCCGCGCATGAAGCCCTTCGACACAACCTTGGTCACGCGCTCGGGCAAGTCGAGGTCGAGCTGCTCGTCGGTCTCCTCGTCGGAGGAGCCAAGGCCGGTCTCGCCCACGATCTCGCGCGGATCGACGTGCGCGAGGTCATTGCGGCCGAGGTAGGACACTGCAAGCTCGCGGAAGATGTAGTCGAGGATCGAGGTGGCGTTCTTGATCGTCTCGTTGCCCTGCACGAGGCCAGCCGGCTCGAAGCGGGTGAAGGTGAAGGCCTCCACGTACTCTTCAAGCGGTACGCCGTATTGCAGGCCGAGGGAGATGGCGATGGCAAAATTGTTCATCAACGAGCGGAAGGCGGCGCCTTCCTTGTGCATGTCGATGAAGATCTCGCCGAGTGCGCCGTCGTCGTACTCGCCGGTGCGCAGGTACACCTTGTGGCCGCCAACGGAGGCCTTCTGGGTGTAGCCCTTGCGGCGGCCCGGCATCTTGGCGCGCTCACGGATGTCGCTGCGCTCGGAGGCGATTTTCAGCTCGCGCTCGAGTTCGGAAACGCGGGTTGCGAGCTTTTCAGCCGCAGCCAGGATGCGCTGCACCTGCGGCTTGTCGGCCGTCAGCTGCTCGGCTGCTTCGTCCTGGTCGTCGACGTCGTCACCCAGGACCTGCGCGTTCAGCGGCTGCGAGAGCTTGGAGCCGTCGCGGTAGAGCGCGTTGGCCTTGAGGGCCAGGCGCCACGAGAGCTTGTAGCTTTCCTTGCAGTCGTCGACCGTCGCTTCGTTCGGCATGTTGATGGTCTTGGAGATCGCACCCGAGATGAAGGGCTGAGCCGCTGCCATCATGTAGATGTGGCTGTCGACCGAGAGGTAACGCTTGCCCTTGCGGCCGCACGGAGAGGCGCAATCGAACACCGAAAGGTGCTCGGCCTTCATGTGGGGCGCGCCTTCGAGCGTCATGGCTCCGCAGACGTGCTCATTAGCGGCTTCGATATCCTTCTTCGAGAAGCCGAGGTGAGCGAGCAGATCGAAGCCTGCTTCGTCGAGCTTCTCGGCCGGAACCTTCAAGGTGCCGGTCAGGAAGTCGTCACCGAGCGTCCAGCGGTTGAAGACGAACTTGATGTCGAATGCGGTGCCGAGGCCCGCTTCGATCTTCTGGATCGCTTCAGGCGTGAAGCCGCGTGCGGCGAGCGAGCCGTGGTTGACGGCCGGTGCCTGAGCGAGCGAGCCGTGACCGACGGCATAGGCCGTGATTTCGGCGATCTCGCTCTCGCGATAGCCGAGGGTGCGGAGCGCTTCCGGAACCGCGCGGTTGATGATCTTGAAGTAGCCGCCGCCGGCCAGCTTCTTGAACTTCACCAGCGCGAAGTCGGGCTCGATGCCGGTGGTATCGCAATCCATGACGAGACCGATCGTGCCGGTTGGCGCGACGACGGTGGCCTGCGCGTTGCGGTAGCCGTGCTTCTGGCCGAGGTCGATGGCAAGATCCCACGCAGCCTGCGCCGCGCCGATCAAGCGATCGTCGGGGCAGTTGGCGGCGTCGAGCGGCACCGGCGCGACGGACAGGCGCTCATAACCGCCGGTCTGGCCGTAGGCCGCCCGACGGTGATTGCGGATCACGCGGAGCATGTCAGCGCGGTTGGGCTCAAAGCCGGGGAACGGCCCGAGCTCGCCCGCCATCTCTGCCGACGTTGCGTAGGAGATGCCGGTCATGAGCGCAGAGATGGCGCCGCAGATTGCGCGGCCTTCGGCGGAGTCATACGGAATGCCGGACGCCATCAGCAGGCCGCCGATGTTGGCGAAGCCGAGGCCGAGCGTGCGGTAGCGGTAAGACAACTCAGCGATCTGGCGAGACGGGAACTGGGCCATCAGCACCGAGATCTCGAGCACGATGGTCCAGAGACGGCAGGCGTGCTCATAGGCTTCGGTGTCGAAGCTCTTGTCCTGGCGGCGGAAGGTCAGGAGGTTGAGCGACGCCAGATTGCACGCCGTGTCGTCGAGGAACATGTATTCCGAGCACGGGTTCGAGGCGCGGATCGGTCCCGACTTCGGGCAGGTGTGCCAGTCGTTGATCGTGGTGTGGAACTGAATGCCGGGATCTGCAGAGGCCCAGGCGGCGTGGCCGATCTGCTCCCACAGGTCACGGGCGCGGACGGTCTTCACGGTCTTGCCGTTCGTGCGCGAGGTGAGCGCCCAGACGCCGTCGCTCTCGACTGCGTTCAGGAACTCGTCGGTCACGCGCACCGAGTTGTTCGAGTTCTGGCCCGAAACCGTGAGGTAGGCTTCGCTGTCCCAATCGGTGTTGTAGACGTCGAAGTCGATGTCCTTGTAGCCCTGGCGCGCGAACTGGACGACGCGATGGACATAATTCATCGGCACGTCGTCGCGGCGTGCCTCCTTGATGGCGCGCTTGAGCGCCGGATTTCTGGCGGGATCGAAGCAGGCGTCGCCGTCGGCATCGCAGTTGGCGCAGGCCTTCATCACGGCCTTGAGGCGCTTCTGGCAGATCTTCGATCCGGTGACGAGGGCTGCAACCTTCTGCTCCTCGCGCACCTTCCAGCCGATGTATTCCTCGATATCGGGATGATCGACATCGACGACCACCATCTTGGCGGCGCGGCGCGTCGTTCCGCCCGACTTGATGGCGCCGGCTGCGCGATCACCGATCTTGAGGAAGCTCATGAGACCCGACGAACGGCCGCCGCCCGACAGCTTCTCGTTGGCGCCGCGCAGGCTCGAGAAGTTGGAGCCGGTGCCGGAGCCATACTTGAAGAGGCGCGCCTCGCGCACCCAGAGGTCCATGATGCCGTTCTCGTTGACGAGATCGTCCTCGACGGACTGGATGAAGCAGGCGTGCGGCTGCGGATGCTCGTAAGAGGACGCCGAGACGGTGAGCTTGCCCGTCTCGTGGTCGACATAGAAGTGGCCCTGGCTCGGGCCGTCGATGCCGTAGGCCCAGTGCAGGCCGGTGTTGAACCACTGCGGGGAGTTCGGTGCGCCCATCTGCATGGCGAGCATGTAGCGGTGCTCGTCGTAGAAGGCGCGGGCGTCGTCTTCGGTGGTGAAGTAGCCGCCCTTCCAGCCCCAGTAGGTCCAGGTGCCGGCTAGGCGATCGAAGACCTGGCGCGCGTCGTTCTCGCCGCCCAGACGTTCGGCTTCGGGCAGCGCCGACAGAGCGCGCTCATCGGCGACCGAGCGCCAAAGCCAGGAGGGGACCTGGGTCTCCTCGACCTTCTTCAGGCGGCGGGGACCGCCGGCCTTGCGGGAATATTTCTGCGCCAGGATGTCGGCGGCGCCTTGGCTCCAGTCCTCCGGGGCCTCGAAGCCTTCGAGGCGAAATACCACCGAGCCGTCAGGATTTTTGATCTCGGAAGTGGCGCGGCGGAAAGAAATGCTCTCGTAAGGAGACTTGCCAGCAAACGTGAAGCGCCGCGTAATCTTCATAGTTCCCTCGTGCAATTTCGATCTTCGGACGCGCGCCTGCCGCACGAGATACAAGGGAGCGGCGCGATGGCATTCTGGACACACTTCACCCGTGGCCCGCCGCGGTGCGGCGTTCCTGGTCAGCCTTCAAAATGGATGGTGACGCGAGTGAGCAACGACGTGGTGTTTGGCTACTCGGAGAGCTCGCAGACCAAATCCCCCCACGCGGTCGGCGATGAGGTCGAAGTTAGTCCGATTCGAGTCAGGGCGAAACTGTGGGAGCTATATTTTGTAGGTCGCACCGGCAACTAAGACTAGATCTAGTGGCTGTTGGCAAGTTGGGGATTGACAGCCGCTAATGCCTGAAATTCCGAGGTTCGGAAGGAGATGCCGCAAAAACAGGCGCGTGCAAAAGTCCAAAATGCAGGCATCGCCGAACACTGATTAAATGATACTCCGATTCCCTTTTTGTCGGGTATCGGGTGGGCTGTTGCAAATGTGCAGCAAAGTGTGTGCCGGCAACATAAGTCAGCACCATGCACATCGTCGCGCGAGCCGGCTTCAAGCCATTGCGGACTGGCGTTCACCGCTCGCGCGGGTTAATCGAAGTCAAATGCGATGCGGAGGCGAGTCCATGGGGATTTTCAGCGAAATCTTCAGCTGGTGGGGTGGCAACACTTGGGGCACCCGGTTGACGATCGCGCGGCAAGGCCGCTTCGTCGGCAGCGACACCTTTGGCAACCGCTATTACGAGCAGATCAAGGGCGTTGGACCGGAAGGGCCGCTCGGGCAGCAGCTTCGGCGCTGGGTCACGTACACGGGCCTCGCGGATCCCTCTAAGGTGCCGCCCGAATGGCACGGCTGGCTGCACTATACGGTCGACGTGCCGCCGACCGAGGAACGCTACACGCCGAAGCCCTGGCAGAAGCCGCATCGCGCCAACATGACCGGGACGCCCGAGGCCTACCGGCCGGCGGGCTCGATTCTCGGGACCGGCCACCGTTCCAAGGCCACCGGCGACTACAAACCCTGGCGGCCGGAATAGACCGCCAGCGGCGAGCGGGGCCATGGCGGCGCCATCGTTGCGTCGCAGATGATGGGCCAAAGTGCGCGGGGATCCCGCGGCCCTCGAAGGATTGACGTCGTTATGATCGGCCAATGGCCCACTTTGATTGCCAGTAGTTATCGCCGCAGAGTGCTTGCGGCGGCACTTCTTGTGCTGTCGGCCACTGCGAGTTCGGCCGACGATCGGCTGGACAATCGCGTCGCGGTTTTTTCCGCGCTCGACAAGGTGACGGCCACGATCAAGACGCTCGAAATTCCGATCAACGAGACGGTGCAGTTCGGCGCACTTAAGGTTACGCCGCGCGTCTGCTATTCGCGCCCATCGACGGAGCAGCCCAAGACGACCACTTTCGTGGAGGTCGACGAGGTGCAGCTGGACGGGAAGGAGAAGCGCATCTTCAGCGGCTGGATGTTCGCCGAAAGCCCGGGTTTGAATGCCGTCGAGCATCCCGTCTTCGACGTCTGGCTGACCAATTGCCAGAAGCCGCGCAACGCGATTGCCCAGCAACAGCAGCCTGTGGTGCCCGGAGCGGAAGGCCCGCCGCAGGACGGCACGATGGCGCCTCCGATGGATCAAGATCCTGGTGACGTGCAACGGCGGCGCATCCGCCGGTAGCGCACGGCGTTCTCGATGCCCTAGGTGTTAGACCGGACGTGATCTGTGTCGGCCGGGACTCAGTCGTGCAGGGAAGTGGCCGAGAGCGGCCAAAAGCGGGCAGTTTCGGCTACCCCGAATCTCGCTTCTGCAGCATCCTGTTATTCACAACGAAATTCGTATCGCGGTTCGCCCGCTGCCGTCGGCTGTTCCAACCGGAACCGAAGATCGCGTGGGGCTTTGATAGCGTGTGATCGTTCGCCGCTGCAAAGGCATAACCGAAACGCAGGAGGTGCCCATGACCGACTCCCGTTCCATTGCCTACGATGCGACGTTCATGATCCTCTACATCGGCATCCTCGCTGCGATGGCGACACTCTCGCTGGTGCTCATCGGGCTGTTCGCACTGGGAATCGAGTTCAGCTCGCATCAGGCCGGAGCCTTGGGCGTCAATCTACTGGGTTGGGCGCTTCTTCCCCTCGCGCCGCGTCTCTATCGCAGGCTCGTGGGACATCCGTTCTCCTGGCGCATGAACGGCGCACTCGGCGCGCACATCGATTTCTGACGCGATTTTCCTGAGACACCCGAAAAGCACTTTTTAACGCTGGGTCTCAACTCTGGCGGCCGGTTCCGCGCCGTTAGAAAGTATCTTTCAGAAGTTCATGGAAATGGTTGGGCCTCCAACGGGAAGGACCGACCGTGACCGCTGCAGCCCCGCAGGACGCTTCGATCGATGCGCTAACGCGCGCCGATGCTGCGCTTAGCCGCTGGCGGGTCAATCCATCCTTCGAGCCAACCCTCGAGCAGACGTATGAAGCCACGTCCTCAGAGAGGCGGAATCGGGCGCTTCGGTTCTGGCTTCTGTTCGGATTGCTGCTCAGAGTTTTAGGTCTATCGAGCGAGTTTGCGATCGGCGGCGATATGCCGGTTTACGGCGTCGTGTTTCGCCTGGGCCTCTTCGCGCCCGTTGTGCTGGTTTCGCTGTGGTTCCTTTCACAGCGTTACTCGCTGCGCACGCAAGGACTGGCTGCAACGGCGGGGCCGTTTCTGTGTGTCGTTGGTCTCGCGTGCCTCGGCGTTGTTGCTCCGGATCACGATGCGGTCCGCTATTTCATGCTGGCAGGTGCAAATATCGCGGCTGTCAATCTTCTGATGCCGTTGCGTTTCTACCATGCGGCGGTCTTCACCTTCGCTTCGCTGGCGGTGTATCTGTCGATCGCGCTCTCCGGAGTAGGAAAGTTCGATTTGTCGGCGGTGATCGATATTGTGTTCCTATTCTCGATGGCATCCATCGCCAGCTTGGCGGTCGCGTATCGCAACGATGTCGCCGATCGCCGGACCTTTCTCGCGGGTGAGCGCATTACCATGCAAGCGGACGCGTTGGCTCGCGCCAACGCTGAGCTGCGGCGGCTTATCAACACCGATGCGCTCACGGGCGTCTAC
>VFQP010002222.1_pt1 | contig 22432 bp, 23 predicted proteins | sample 3512351 | NCBI WGS metagenome assembly VFQP01 (sample SAMN10412372, study PRJNA504923) | tailings metagenome | isolation source: Relicate 1 Philex TSF1 revegetated site | place: Philippines: Tuba, Benguet | collected 2017-08-29
ACCCTACTTTTTTATATATGTCGGTCCTGCAACACAAAGTTGCATGTGTAAATACTTTAATCCCCTTTTGATAAAAGGCTGGCCTTATGGCTGTACAAATCAGATCATTAGAAATAACAGCTACTTCTGAGATCATAAAATCGCATTTATTCGTAATTGCTTTTCTCACATAGTCCAACCGATTTGGCAGCATCATATCATCCATGTCAAGTATTATTACCCAACTACCCCTTATATAGGACAACCCAATATTTCTGGCTATTCCTCTACCCTGGTTCGTTTCAAGTTTTTTATAAACAATTCTTGTATCTGTAATACTTCTGATTACTGATTCAGTAGCATCGGTAGATCCATCATCAATGATCAGCCATTCCCAATCAGTTTGGTGTTGTTGGAGAATTGAGCGATAGCAGCGATCGATGAAAGACGCATTTTGATATGTACAAGTGAAAATTGTAAACTCAGGCATTCTCTTCAGCGAACAAATTATTTTGAAACCCAATTAATAAAAAAATCATAAAAATACCCCAAAAAGATGCTATGGTAAAATAGTGGAGTAACATGATCAAACAAACAAGTAATAAAAATCTAAGCTGTCGTTTCGAAAATTTAAGCCAGAATGAATAACAAAGTATGATTGCTGAAATTCCTAGTAAACCAAATTGAATAGGTAATCCAATTAAACCAATATCGGTAAGTGGCACATAATAGCCAAAATCGTCACCTTGATAAAAATCTTCGTCAAAAACGGATAAGCCAAACAACCAATCTTTTGCACTCATATAAGCCAAGTAGTTCTTGAACTCTACAATAAGAACATTCACATTAGTTGCTCCCAGTTGTTGAGAGTAACCACCAGACATAAACAACTGATCAATGAGAATGAAAATACCTAGTCCACCTAACAAAAGTAGAAGCAACTTGTTTTTACTGATTTGCAATTTCTTATTCTTAAAAAATGACCACAGTAGATAAATTAATATAAACTGAAGATTCACATTAAAGAATAATATAACAATTGCAAATCTGTGAAGGAGCTTCCAGTTTTTAAAATAGGAATAAAAAATAAACAGTAAATTAATTAGAGCAGAGACGTGTATATTATCAACAAAGCCAGTGTTACGTTTCAATCTAATTTCTATCCCGGCCAGAAAAATACTTCTTTCGATTATTTTTTCATATGTATTCTCACCACCGCTGATTAAAGGAGGGATACTATAAACACCACCTAAAAAGGTATTATATCCTAAGATGAAAAGATTAATGAGTGCTATAGATATAAAGATCAGCTCATTAATTTTTGAATACTGTTGAGGGATAAAAAGGGTCAAGGCACCAAACAATATACCTATATATAAACCTCGTAATGGTATACCTAGTGCTTTTCCAATAAGCCAGACAGACACGATGAAAATAAACAATGAAAAAAAGTGTAACGTCTTGCTCATTAACTGAGTTTTAATATTCTTCTATAAAGGATTTTGCAAAAACTGAAAAGCATAAACATCCTTAATCGAAAAATTGACCTACCAGTTAGCTCAGCATAATAAAATCTAACTTTTGACTCTTGCTTAAAACTTTTTAATTGTTGTTGAAGAGTTAAGTTTGTAGTTAAATCTATTGAAGTTTTACAAATTGTATTATTGGTTATAAATAATCTAACTCCTTTTTTCTTAAGCAAGAATGAATGAATAATATCTTCACAATATGCTTTTCCCTTAAACGGAAAAAAGTCTTCCGTGACTAAATTTTCTTTTGCAATCATCATACAACCACCTGGAATCCATTCTACCTCATAAATATCATGCTCAGGAATTGCATCAAAATCAACACCAAAATTTATACCAGCTTTGGTTACTGATCCTGGGAGAATTTTATCAGAACCATTAATGATCCATCGAAATAAAGATTCAACTAGTCCCCCTTTTCTGTAATAGAATGATCTGCCGGTATTGATATTTATTAATGAACAACCAAAAGCCGTTGGATAATTTCTACTGGTTATTTGATTACTTAATATCTCTAAAAGATTGTTTTCAATTAAGCAATCATCATCTATTTGCAAAACCAATTCACCAATTGCAATTTTAAATCCTTCTGATCGCTGATAAACCTGCCCTTTTCCTTTAGTACTTAAAACAACTACATTTGAAGGAAATGTGACGTTTTTTAAGTTATGCTGAAATTCTTCAGGTATACAAATAATAATTTCAACTGGCCGTAGTGAATTTTCATTGAGTTGTAGAACTATATCACTGAGACTTTCTGATAGACCAAGTGTTGCAATAACAACAGAAATATTCTTCATCTTGAAAGCTTATTTAACAAAAACCATAAAATTGTACTTCTCAGAAAAGTAGGTTTTACTGTCCTTATCAATTTCAGAAAATCTTTTTTCGCTTAAGGAAGCCCAATTTTGAATAATCTCTCTTTTAAGATCATCCTTATTTGCAATTTCAAGATAAGTTCCATGATAAAGAGATAATGGATTTATTGATAGCTCGGTTTCCTCCATTTTAATATAAACAGGAAGTACATCATGCATTAAAGCCGAAATTGCTGTTGTAGAACCCCTGTAAAATAATATATCAGACTCAAGCAAATCATCATCTAAGTGTAAATTATCGGAGATAGAACAATTCAATGGAAGTTTTCTGTATACTGGGGCGTCTTTAACAAAACAACTATACGGATAGATTGGATGAAGTCTAAAAACAAAATGGACTTGAGGATATTCTTTTGCCAGCAAAAATACAAAATCAAATAATTTTAGGCACTCATCTTTCAAACCCTCAGGCGTTACCAATATTCTCAAATTACCATGATTTGATCGCTTGTTTCTATAATCATGATTCGGGAAAAAATTGATACGAGGCATACCTACTATATCAATTAAAGCGTTAAACTTAAGATTTTTCTCAAGAAATTGTTTATTATAAATATTGGTAGTAATTAACTTTTGCGGATTTGCATTTGGAATATCAATAATCATTGCATTCACAGAAGATAGAAGAACACTGTGTTGAAATCCTATAAATTCCACTTCTGGAAATTTCATTTTTACATTTTGAATCACTAGTCGCTCCCAAGCTAATCCTTCCCACGTAATCACGATTTTTTTAAACCGATATTTTTTTACCAGAATACCAATTTGATCAGCAATTCTAAGTGCTTTAATTGATTCTTGTGCTAAAAAACCTGTTGCAATTGTTTGAAATAATTTTCTTTCTTTATGTTCATATAAAGATGCAAAAAACCATTTCACTGTATTAATAAACTGAATACCAAAAATTTTATACTCCTTAAAAAAACTGACTCTTTTAGGTAAAACAACAGTTTGCTCACTTACTTCATTTAGACCAGGGGATAATAAAATTTTATGATTTGTGTGATTAATGAGACATTCTAATATTTTGTATTCTTTCTTATTTTTTTCAGAAAGTAAGTCGCCAAAATAAAAATCTACACGTTCTGTCAGTTGCTCCTTTTTAATATAATGGGAAATCACCAGTATATTTTTATCTTCATCAGGCTCACAAATAGCTGAGATTGGCTTATCCGAAATTTTATATAATGGATAAATAAACGCAACAATTGTATTTTTAAAGATTGAAGCAATAAGATTGAATAAAGATCCAGAATATAATGTAACGAAACTTTCAATTTTCGTGGGATGAGGGCTACTTAAATGTAACAGATAGTTAGAAAGTACATATTTATTATAATACCATTTATAAAGTATTAAATTGCATTTATTTGTAATGTAATTATAAAAAATAGCGTTCACCGAAATCTAACTAAGAATTTGTTTCAGCAAGGAAGTTTGGGTTTCATTACTCTTGATGTATTCAAGAACGATATCTGCCTCCCCTGGTTCGTTCACTGAAGGCAAGCTGGGCTCTACTGGAACAGACATCATTACATGACCATTTTCTATAACACGCATTTGCTCAATAAACTCAACTTTCTCTATCCTACTTATTGGCATAGCAACAATTTTTTGCAAAAAATCTTTTCTGAATGCGATCAGACCTAAAATTTTCCTTACAAAAGTTTGTTGCTGATCAAAGCTACTATATCCTGGGGTTCGCCTAAAACAAAAAATTATTCTACCCGACTCGGCAACAGCACATTTTACAAATGAATGCCTATCTAATTCTTCGGCTTGATCTATTGGAGCGGTTGCATTCCAACTTTCAATTTCAGGATTTTCCCGAATTGCATTAACAATCTGACTCACATGTGATGGTAGCATCAACGGCTCATCACCTTGCAATAACACTACGTGTGTACAATCAATTTCTTTTACTGCTTCAGCTACCCTACTAGTACCATTCGTATGCGTATTAGCTGTCATGATTACTTTTCCGCCGTAAGATCGAATAACATTTGCAATTTCCTCATCACAAGTCGCGACAAATACATCATCAAAAACTTTTGCTAACAATGCTCTTCTCCTTACATGTTCAATCATTGGCAATCCATGAAACTGAAACAAAATTTTACGTGGAAACCTTACAGACGCCATATGCGCTGGTATAACAGCAATGATTTTCATGATTAAATTTAATTATTGAGGAAATACGCCACAGTCTACATTAATACATTGGCCAGTAATGGCAGATGCCTTGGATGAAGCTAAAAACACACACATATTACCAACTTCTTGACCGGTCGGCAATCGCTTTAATGCTGCATTAGCTTGTGCAAAAGTCTGAATGAAAGAAACGGGGTCTTTTTCAGCTGCTGGTGCATACTCTCCTTGTAAGGCTTCAAGAAGACCATCAGTAATGATTAATACAGGACACAAAGCATTAACTCGAATATTTCGATGCCCAAGCTCTTTTGCTAGCGACTGCGTTAGTCCATTAACCCCAAATTTAGTAGCACAATACGCGGTATTATTTGCACTACCCCGTTTGCCAGCAATACTTGAAATATTAATAATAACAGCACCTGGTTGCATTACTTTAGATGCTGCCTTACAGCCCCAAAAAAATCCTTTAAGATTAGTATTAATAATATCTGATAAAAATGATTCTTCGATCTCTTCAATTGGCTTCCAAGCCGAGAATCCAGCATTATTAACCAAACAATCTAACTGGCCATTTTCTGCTATGACGAGTTCTACAGCCTTATTAACATCATCATAATTACGAACATCGGTCCTCACAAATACTACATTATCTCCAAATTCTTCTTTTAACTGATAGGGGTTGCGAGCTGCTACATATACCTTAAATCCATCATTTAAAAAACTTCTGGTTATTTCTAACCCTATTCCACGATTACCTCCGGTAATTAATACTGTTTTGGATATCATTGCTCATAATTAATTAAATGGTCATACAAGAAAAACCTCCATCAACTTCAATTTCGGCTCCGGTTACAAAAGAAGCAGCATCAGATGCTAACCAAATTATAGCACCGCTCAATTCGGAGGGTTCGCCATACCTGTTCATGGGTGTATGGCCTAATATAGCTTGTTCTCTTTCCTTTGTAATAAAGTTTTTACGATTCCACTCTGTTGGAAAGAATCCCGGACGTATTGCATTTACCCTCACTCCTTGTGCTCCCCATTCTCTTCCTAAATTCTGAGTAAGGTTTTTGATCCCCGCTTTCGCTACTGAATACGTGAAAGCCTTTGATAAGGGAGGGCCGGCAGAAGCTGAAGAAATATTTATGATGGCCCCTTTTCCATTAGAAAGCATATGTTTTCCAAAAACCTGGCATCCCAAGAATGTACCAGTTATCTGCGAGTCAAGAATGGAATACCACTCGTCTAGTTCAATATCAAGAAAAGGAGTGGGACCATTTATACCAGCGCCATTAACTAAGATATCAACCTTCCCTAAAACGTTCTCAATTTGTTGGAGGCAATTTTCATGCTCTTCCTTTTTGGCAACATCGATAGATAAAGCTAAAACCTTGCTATTTCCTAAAGCTTTAATTTCTTCGGCAACAGCTACTGCTTTTTCGAGCCTTAAATCAAGTACAGCTACTGCGCAACCAGCTCTAGCAAAAGTTCTAGCCATCTCGCCACACAAGTGGCCACCTGCACCTGTCACTACAGCTACCCTGCCTTCGATATTAAACAAATCATTTATAAATGCATTCATAAATTGCTATTTCATTTTTTCTATCAAATTATTCATTTTTTCTGCCCATTTCCACAAAACAAAAAGATCAGATCCCAAAATAGCATAAGTATAACCCAGATCAAACAAGGCTTGTACACTTTCCTCTGTAGAATCCGAAACCTGTGTGCCACAACTTATTCCATATTTCTCACAGGCCGTTATTACTTTCTTTGATGCTTCGATCACGAGGGGATGACTAGTTTGCCCAGGGACTCCCAATGAACCAGAAATATCGTAGGGTCCGACCATTACACCATCGATCTGATCATTCTGGAGGAGTGCTTCAATATTATTAACAGCCTCAATAGTTTCCACCTGTATCATAAAGATCGATTCCTCATTCCAGGAATTGATGTACTTATCAAAATCAAATCCATAAGCCTGAGCCCTATTAACTCCATAACTTCTTTTACCAACCGGAGGATATTTAATGTCATTGACCAGGGCTTTTACCTGATCAGCCGTATTCACCATTTGAATCAACATCCCGTCGGCTCCAGATTCAATCAAAGGTTTAATATAATCATTCGAATGAGATACAGGCCTTGGCAAACATGGTACGCCTTCCGCCTGACAAGCTGCTATGATCCGCTGCGCCTCCGGTAGCGTGATAGTAGAATGCTCCATATCTATGGCAATAAAGTCAAACCCAGTTCTAGCAAAGGTTTCCGTAATTGAAGGGTGAGCAAAAGATACCCACCCTGCAAAAAGGCGTTCCCGGTTCCTTAATTTTTTCTTTAACAGCGCTCTTTGTTCATACATAGTATTATTCATATGCTTTCTGTTATAATTTTTCATTCAACAAAGCTTGAACAACGGGATGTAAATGTAATAAACCAACCAACTTCCCAGACTTATCAACTACAGGTAAATCCCATATTTGCTTTTGTTCCATAATACTCATTGCTTCTTTCAAAGAAGTATCCGGGCTAGTAATAACTGGTGATTGAATAGCATGCTCAATGCAATCATCTACAAAAAGGGACGAAAGGGGTTTTTGAATCTTGACTAATTTTCGACGCACATCACCGTCGGTCAAAATGCCTTTTAGTTCATTTTTCTCATTAACTATGCACGTGATACCTAATTTTTTTTCATTCATAACATCAAGTGCCTCTTTAAAAAACAAATTTTCTCTGACTACCGGAAATTTTTCAGGAGACAGCATTACATCATTTACATTCATACATTTTATTTTTTAGGATGAACATTATCTTCTCCCAATTTAGCCAACAGCTCTAATCTTGTTTCATGAATAGCTTTGGCTTGGTAGAGTACATTCTCTAAATACTTGAGGTCTAAAACCGTATTGGCATCAGAAAGTGCTTTATCTGGATTATCATGAGTTTCCATAAATAGAAGATTAATTCCATTAGCTACCGCTGAGCGTACCAAATGTGGAATAAATTCTCTCTGCCCCCCCGAAATATTACCCATAGAAGTTGGTAATTGAATTGAATGTGTTGCATCGAAACAAACCGGATAGCCAGTATAAGCCATAATTGGAAAGCATGTCATATCGTTTACTAACATGTTATAACCAAAGAAAGTACCTCGGTCAGCTAGAATGATCTGATTATTTCCATTTGCTTCAATTTTCCTTACAGAATTTTTCATATTCCATGGACTCATAAACTGACCTTTCTTTAATAATATAGGTCGTCCTGTTTTTGCAGCGACTTTCAGAATTGATGTTTGTCTGCAAAGATACGCGGGTACTTGTACTAGATCACAAACTTCGCCAGTAGCAGCACCCCATGCCGGATCAGAAAAATCCGACACAACTGGTAATCCAAATTCATTTCTAATATCCGATAGAATCTGTAAGCCATCTTCTATCCCAACACCATGAAAACTTGATGGAGAAGAACGGCAATCCTTATCGTAACAGCTTTTATATATCCACTCAATCCCTACTCTTTTACAAATAGCACCAATGGCTTCGGCCATTTTAAATGCATGATCACGACTTTCGATGGCACATGGGCCACCAACGAAAACAAGCGGCAAACCATGTCCTATACTGATAGGTTTCACATGACCATAACCGACTTTTACGATTTTTTTTTCCATTGAATTGTACGATGTTTTGTTTTTGGTATTAGCGTTTTAGAATTCTTCAAAAATAGAAAGAGTTAAGTAATATAAGTAAAGTACATATTACCTTCTCGAAACCAAGTATATCCCTACTTTAAATATCACCCATGAAACACATCAAAACTATTTTCCTCAACACGAAATACAACTGGCCTAGGTAAGTTCAATTTACTGTAAATAACTACCCGCAATGGATCGTTTGAGCTAATCTTATGGGAAAACCAGACTATTCCTTTTGAAGGCACATATTTTTTCTCCAGTTTTACCTGTTGATTATCTTCTGAAAGAATCTCAACTTGAATCGACTGTGTAGATGCGGAAGTATTTACAAATCCTAATTCGTAAGTTGCAGGTCCCTCCAGTTGATGTTGCAAACGATACTCATTATTGCGTAATCTGAAACTTTTTCCTAAGCAAAGTGTCTCACCTTGTTCATTCATTGCTAATGCATCAAGGTTACCATGAACATAACCCTTAGCTTTTGAATAGGCTTGATTAGCATATCCGGTATACCCCCTCTCAGCAAGAAATCCATCTTGGGCCTCTAAATGAGGCAAATAATTCTCATGGAAACAAGCAAAAGTACCATAGCCTGAGATGGATTTATCATTGAGTAATTCATTCAAATTTATTGTTTGACGAAAACAACCCTGCTCTTCTTTATTCCATTCGTAAAAGCATTTTCCAGATTCGTCAAAAAAAATAAATCTAACTGAGTATTTCGTATTTTTTTGATGTTGAGGATCAATCAACATTGGCACGTTTAGTAATTCAAAATATGTTTCCCAACCATCATGAATCCTGAAAGGAAAGAGATCACTGACTACTGATTTCTTTTGCTTGGGAATGTTAGCCAAACTCACCTGATTCTTTAAAAAACGTACAACTGATTTTGGTAAGAATCTGATAACACTGTTCTTAATGCGTTGAGAAACTGACATATAACCTATTTAATATACTATTATGTATCGATCTTACGTACAAGCCAGATAAACTGATCTAGAAAAAATTTAATCTTTTGCTGAAAAGTATGATCCAATAAAACTCCATTTTCATCGAATTTTTTATCAACAAAAGGTGTAATAAGCATATAAGGAGAAACAATTCCGAACAATGCGATTATCAGAAGCAATAACTGCTGGCTTGCCCTCATGCCTCCCATACTCCCATTTGTAGCTGTTACTATTCCATAGACCTTCTTTTGTTGGCGGGGAAAATGATCAAATAAATTTTGTAAAGCCGCCGTGTAACTCCCATTGTATTCCGGGGTAATTACTACATAAGCATCTGATTCAAATATTTTCTTCGCCAGCAACCTATATGGTTCTGGTGTTGTTTCCTCGGTCTCAAAGACTGATTCAAAAACAGGTAAAGGAGTATCCCTAACATCCAACATTACAACGTTAAATTCATCAAAACTTTTCAACGATCTATATAAATGCGATGCCAACCTAGCACTTTTACTCTCCTTTCGTGGACTGCCGCTAATTATAAGTATCTGCTTTAATTTATCTCTACCCATTCCTAATCGGAATTTATTGAATTCCTAAATACTTAACCCAGCCAAGTTTAATATCTCTTTGAGCAAACATACGATTACCATGCAAAGTGAGACTTGCGGGGGGGTGGGTATGCTCTAGACTTAACATGCTAGTTGATTTTGATTCACCAAAACCAAAAGGAATACCAGCCATACTTTTACAATAAAATATAGGGAGGTCTTGTGGTGTAAAGCCATATTGGTCAAGTGGGATAATATTAGCTGCGTTATTTCTTATCTTCTTTGTGTCGATCTTCTCTCCTGTTCCTGATAAGTAAATTTCAATCTCAGACCAGCGATGTATGGGAGATTTTTCAATGTTAACAAAAACAAAAAAATTTTTAATGTCCTCAAACTGAATAAAAGGATGAAAAGTAAGCAAAGTCGCCTTCGGAGGAGTTGGAGTAATTTCTCCTTGATAACTTACACGGGCTTTGGCACTTTTAAAGCCAATAGTAGCTCTCCATTCCGGCCAATGTGTGGGATCAAAATCTGAAGCTGGAAGTTCTTGCAGGTATTCGTCCAATCTACTACGTCGCAATTGAAAAAGAACCAAATTATTAATGACAACACCATCTAGCATTTCAGATGACAACTCATTAGAAAAGTTTTCTGCAGAGAAATTGGCAAATTGATTCTTTTCTATTTCGCCAAAATCGTGGACTGACCAAAGTCCATTATTTTTATTTGTAAGTGCAAAAATGTGCTTTTTTTCATGGTGTGTTTTTTCCCAACTATTTGGAGAAAAGTTTGGGAGTGATACAAAACCTTTAGCATCATTAATATTGAACATTGGATAAAATGCCATATATAATGTTTATTCTCTTTTTTTTACAACTCTAGCTGGAACTCCAACCGCAATAGAATATGGTGGAATATCTTTAGTTACGACTGCACCAGCTCCAATTACCGATCCTTTCCCAATCGTTACCCCACCAACAACTATTACATTAGATCCCAACCATACATCATCCGAAATTATTATGTCTTTTGCAATATGCCCTTGTTCGCGTATTAGCTTGGTGGTATCCGAAAATGCATGATCTGCTGTTCTCATAACAACATTTGGTCCAATTAAACAATCATCCCCAATTAAAATCGCACCTCCAACACTTGCGTTAATGTGTACATTTGTATTAAAATTACAATTAGCCCCAATCCTAATTTCTCCACCTTCTGAAGTAAAAAAAGCATTATTTCCGATTACAACATTCTCTTTAAATAGAATTGATTTACTACCAAGAAAACGACAATACTGGCCTATATTAACAATATTGTTAGATTTAAACTGTTTACGATAAAAATGCCTCCTTGAAAAATTACCGATTGATCCTGGCAATATAGAGATAAAATATATAAAAAAGTATTTAATCTCTTTAGCTATTCTAATCATGCAAAGAACTTGTAATTCGTAATTCTAACCATTTTTCTAAATCTTCCCGAAACTGTAAAATCTGAATACCATGTGCGGCTCTATCATCTTTTTCCAAGATACAGGCCGAATCATAATATATACTTGGCTTACCTAAACTATGCCCTAAAATCGCTGTAGAAGTAAATGGCATTGAAATTACCCCTACACTCTCTTCAATTATTCTTTCTGCTTCAATATCAGGATCAATAATTAAGCAAAAATTATTGCCCTCATAGTTTTTAAAAACGTTTCGATATTCGAAATGTAAATTTTTGCCAATATTTCTTTTCTGCTTTATCAATACTACTAATCCTTTCTCTTGAGCACAACTAATAATATCATCGATAAACTTACACGCGACTGAAGGGACATAATATGCCATATCCATTCCAACAATATTATGAAAAGTATCTCTCATTGGCTGTACATCAAAAACGGCTATGTACGGTTGAGAAGGTATTGCAAATTGCTGGCTACTAAACTGAAAAGAAATATTACCGATTATGACTGTCAAATCGTCTCTTTTTCTGGCTCTTCTAATAAAATCAGCTTGGTACTCATCCCATACTAGATATAAAGGCCAAGTAGTGATAGGCCAACTGAAGGCTATTGAAGGATATTTCCCCCCCTGCTTAAATCGTTCACAATTGGTAGAATAAAAATATAAGCCAACATAATACCCCTGATTGCTGGCTTGATAGGTCCATAGAGGCCTATATATCCAATTAGAATTATGAAAGAGAAACTGGCTGGCTTTATATGCTGGATCACTATTCTTAAAAAAAATTGCTTTTACTTTCTCCCTTAACATTAACATGCTATGCCACCTAAACCTTAAAAAATCAAACAAAGCAATAAACATATATAATAATCCTGTAAAAAACGTTTTTAGTAAAGACTGAAACCCAACCAATGGTGGAATAGCCGAAGGTATATATCTTATTTTTAGACCATTTATAATTAAACCATTCTTTGCCGCCACCGAATGACAAATAGTAGAAAGGTTAGCTGGCTTAGGAAACTTGAGAACGTAAGTGGATAGGATTCCATATTTAAAATCTCCTGATTCATCTGGCAGATTCGACGATCTAAGATCTTCAAAATAAGCATACGTTCCGAGTTCTGTATAGTGCTTAACTACAGATGGTCGTAGAGATCTGAAAAACTGATATCCCAATTCAGCGATACCATAAGCGCCAAGTGAAACTATTTTAAGAAGAAAAAGTAAGGTACACATAAAGCCATTAACTTTTACACCTTTTTTCCTTAAAACACTATGCCACTTCAGCGGTAAGGGATAAGATAATGGTTTTTGTGTTGCCAATGTAAAAAGTACAGCTTTGTTAAACTCGAGTGATAGCAATCTTTGTATTAAGTATTGCCTCACTACTAAATCTTCATCTACCCCCATATTTCTCTCTTCTTTCAATAACCATACTGTTCTTTCCCTTTCAAGTATGGGAAGATCAGTTATTTCATTTCTGATTTCATCCAATAATGATAACTGCTGCTGTTTTTTTAAAAGAGAATAACCACGCATTACAGCCCTGTAGTATTTCACTTTCCTTCGGAAAGCCCTTGTATTTATGTCAGCCATTACCAGAACTAAAAAATCTAAAATTCACAAAAGGTTTAACCATAGCCCGGGTAATTATATCCAGATAAAATGCACCCGCTAAATAAGAAATAACCATTAAAACTTTAATCACAAATCTCCAAACCCAATCTACTTGGATGTTAAGCAGTAGTAAATGCACAAAAACAAATAAAAATAACGCGACAAGAGTATATGTTAGTTTTAATTTCTCCCAGCGTATTGTAAAATATTTCTGAGATACTAGCATAAGTATTATACCAGATATAATTGCAGAGACTAAACTGGCGAATGCAGCTCCATTACTTCCCCAAGTTTTAATCATAGGTATGCTAATAGCAATATTAGTTATGATACTAACTAAGGTTAAAACAGAAATTAGTCCGGTTTTTTTTGCGTATACTAATTGTGGTTGTTTTCCAAAAAAATAAACTACATACATTAAACTAAGAACCGAAACTATCCCAGAAGCATTATGATATGGTTCTGGAGTAAGTATATAAATAATCTCTTCGGCAAACAATCCTACTCCAAGCCCTCCTAAAGCCGATGCAAAAAAAGGAAGACTAAGAAATTTCCCGATACTGCCTGAATCATCATTGCCATGTTCAAACATCATTTTATACACTCTCGGAGAATAAACATTCTGGAGAGCAGTCATATAATTAAAAACTACATAAGCTATCTTCTGCCCTATATTATAAAGCCCCACACCACCTAAAGTACCAAGCAGACTTATCAAATATTTATCAAACTGCGTTCCTATAACACCAAAAAAAATTCTAGGAGTCAGAGGCAGGCTAATGATAAAACAATTCTTCATCAACTTCCCACTAATTCCTAATGGCAGTGTTCTAATAAAGCGTATTACCAATAACAATGTAACAATCGATGCACCTGTCAATTGACCTATAAGTAGTCCATTTACTCCCATGCCATGGTATACTACCAAAAAAATACCTAAAAGCATGTTAATCAAAGTCTCATCTATTGAAAACCATGCATACGACCTAGCGTTCCCTACATTCTTGTAATAAAGTAAAAAATATTGTTTCAGTGTAGAAATGGAAACAGCAAAATAGCCATATACGAAAGAATAGCCGTAATTTCTACTGCCAGTTATCCATAAGGATAACTGGACTTTAAGCAAGACTACAATACAACCAAAAAACAAACAAGAGAGAGTGACGAACAAAACCACCGAAAAAAGGAGTTTACCGTGTTCCTCAGGCGTTTGCTGTTCAAAAAAGTTTCTTTCATAGCCAGTTGTAAGTCCCATATTTGCTAGGCCACTTACAAATGTTCCTAGTGCAAGACATAAAGCATACACACCGTATTCTTCAATAGTCAATTGTCGGGAAAAAATCGGCAGCGTTATTACTGGCACCAATGCTGCCACCAGGGATGGCAACATGAAATAACTGACTTTTTTAATTTTACTACTTATCAAAATTGATAAAAATTCAATCAGTTATAATACATATAATCTCATTTTTTCACAGCGAAGCAAATACAGGTTCTACCTATACCTGCAGCCGCAAGCCCGGTTGACCAATGAATATAGTTTTGCAATCCTTTCTCTGCAATCAAATTTGAAATCATTACACGGCTTTGATGTGCTACCTTACCTTTGGTTCTGTCAGTAACGTAATTAGAGTATTCATTGGTTAGAAATAATTCAATTGGGAAATCTCCAAGCATTTGCGATACTTTATATCCGGTAGCCTCTAAAACTGCTGGGAGATTATCAAAATTGAAGTATGACAAATGATCGGGCGGATGTACCCATTCAAAAGACGCCATTTTTTGTTTTACAAGGATATTCTGTAAAGCCGAATTGTCGTTAGGTACAACAATTCGCAACATTCCATCAGGTAATAAAAGTGTGGAAATTTTTTTTAGTAATTCCAATGGATCTATTACATGCTCCAATACATTACCAAGATTTATAAGATGGAATTTTTGTTGACTAGCTGCTTTCTCTTCAATATCTGATATAGCATCACCCGTTTTAACGTATTGAGCCACTTGAGGATTATGCTTTTCTATACCTGCTATTGAATAGTCTACTCCACATACAGACCAACCCATATCTAGAAGACCTTTCATAAAAAAACCCTCGCCACATCCAATATCATATAAGCTTTTATTTTTACCAGGAAACTGATTTTCATACAGTTGATCTGTTACCCTACAGGCAAGCATCAGAAGTGTAAGCTCCTCTTCAGAATATTGTAAAGAATAAGTGGCTACTGAAGGATTCTGATAATATTTTTGGGCGTAATAGTCATTCAAAGCATCTACCTGAGGCACAGGAAATACAGACAAATAACCTAAGGGATGTCTATCTAACGTGTACTCATTCCCATCTTTTCCGGTCACTTTCATATAATATATTTTTAATTAACTGGGATATTATCACTTATCCATCAATAATTCCCATGTTAAGGGAGTGCCTTTAGCTGCGTCTTGATTTATCTTCAATCCCATTACCTGATCATAAAATTTCGGGGGTAATCCCAATCCTGGTCTTACACAACGGATATTTTCCGGACTCAATATTGTACCCGCTTTGATATCAGTTGATATATACAGTGATCTCCTAAATACGAGTGACCTTTGTTCTGCCTCAGTAGCTCCATAACGTATGACTCCTAAAGCCTGCCATGCGCGTTCGGTTTCCTGAACTAAAGCTTGCATTTCTTCGGGCTCAAGTGAAAACGCACTGTCTACTCCGCCATCCGCCCTACGGAGGGTAAAATGTTTTTCCACAATCGTAGCTCCTAATGTAACAGCTGCAACAGACACACCTGTTCCCATAGTGTGGTCAGATAAACCCACCTGACATTGAAACAGTTCACGCATATGCGGAATTGTTGCAATATTGCTATTTACAGGAAGAGCCGGATATGTACTGGTACACTTTAACAATACTAAATTTTTACAACCAGCTTCCCTGGCCGTAGTAACAGCTTCATATAGTTCTGCAATGGAAGCCATACCGGTTGAAATAATCAGAGGTTTACCGGTTGCTGCAGCTTTCTTAATTAAAGGAAGATGTATATTTTCGAATGAAGCTATTTTATATGCCGGAACATCAAGCTGTTCGAGAAAATCAATAGCAGTTTCATCAAAAGGACTACTGAAGCATACCATTCCTAGTTCTTTCGCTCGTTTCATAATTGGTGCGTGCCATTCCCAGGGGGTATAAGCTTCCGCATAAAGCTTATGAAGACTTTTACCATTCCATAAACTTTTCTCATCTTTTATTTCAAATTCATTATCATGTACATCTAATGTAATGGTATCTGCCGTAAAGGTTTGTAATTTGATGGCTTGTGCACCAGTTTTAGCAGCTGCTTCTACAATAGATAATGCTCTCTCTAGTGATTGGTTATGATTACCACTCATTTCAGCAATGATGAAGGGACGTGCTGTATTACCCACTTCGAATGAGCCTATGTTAAAATTTTTAATCGACATATTCCGTAAATCCTTTATAAAATTTGGTAATTGATTTATTAATTGAATACTCACTTATAACGAATCGAAATTTATTTTGAATACTCCATACCACATCTTCAAAACCCATTAAATGGCGAAATAATACAGTACTTGAGAACCGCGGATTAATTTCAAATACAAAAGGTTTATTCTTTACCATCCTCAACTGAACATTAATAGAACCTTTTAGGTTAAGTAAAATTGCCAAACGATGTAAAAACTGACTTATTTCTATGTGTTCCTCTCTAATACCGAATCCAGAGAATCCTCCCATTAATTTCCGCTTTAAAATAATATCTCGAATCTCGCCCTCTTCCGAACGGAACAAACCACAGGTAAATTCTCCCTCCTCATCATTAAGTAACTCTTGGACAATAAAATCAGGGTAAAGTTTCTTGTAAACAGAGAGCTCCTCATTGGTGTTAACAACATGAATGGATTTACTCCCAGAACCATCTTTACTTTTTATCAAAACTGGATATAAAAACTTTTCATTCGATAGAATATCATAGGTTTTAGGAAAAGGAAGACCTTGTGCAGATAAAAATTCTGCCGTAGCCATTTTATCAAATCCAATTTTTCGAGAGGTAATATTAGCCATAATTACAGGCACTCCAAAAAAATCATCATCATAGTGATTTTTTGTTAAGTAACGAAGTTCAGGTTCTGCAATAGGTATAATCGCATCTATTTTATACTTAGCAATAATTTCAAGAACTTTCTTTTGATAGTTCTCTGCATTACATCTTGGAAGCACTTCACATCTATCAAATATGAACTTCCCTGCATGATCGGTGTGCAAATCTGCTCCAATTACTTCTTCAAAGAACTCCTCCTTCCCTTTAAGAATCTTTCCGATACTTTGACCGATATCTCCACCACATCCGGTAACAAGAATTTTTAACCTTTGCATTTTCATTCTCCCCTTTTTAAGATTGAACTTAAATAATTAACTTCAGGATCATACTTTTCAATCATACTTAATAAGGGTTTTATATCATATGGAGTTGACTGCATTTCGAGAACATTATTATCTAAATTAAGTATACACCAAGATGCATATCCTCCTTTTTGACGAGATTGTCCTACCGAACCAACATTAACCAATATCGAGTGTTCTAGTTTTGAAATAAATGAATAATGTGAATGACCAACAAATGTATAAGTAGCGTTAGAGTCACACTGTTGTAAAATTTGCTTTTCAGTATTTGGATATAGATAGAAGTATTTGCTAAATGGTGCTCCATGATGAAAAGTTAAAAGCTGATCGACCACTAGCTCAGTGTGCTCTTCAGGCATCTGTTTTAAATTATCTATTTCAGATGAAGAAAATTGCTCTAATGCAAGCTTATGTCCACTACCATATTTTTTTTGAAGCTCATTTGGATCTAATATAGAATTAGCACATTTAAATAATATATCTTCATGATTACCAAGAATCATGAAAGCATTATACTTCTTCAAAAGTTCATATACCTCTTTAGGGTGATAATAATAACCTGTAAAATCTCCTAAATAAAATATTCGATCAATTTTACTTTTATCAATGACTCTCATTACTGCTTTGAGTGCAAAGATATTTCCATGAACATCAGAAAGCACAGCTATTCTCATATCACAGCTGTTATTTTTTGCATAACCTCGTGTGCAACATCTAAGGGCTTTCGCAAGCTTCCATTTTCAAATAGATTCTTGAGTTTCTCAGTCTGATCAGATATTACATCTGACTTCCTCACTCTTTTTTGCATTTCTGTATCCATCGCCCCTGGATCAATTTGTAAAATTATCATACTACCACTCTGTTCTGCATTCTCCTCTTTTAAAACGTCAAAATACATTTTTACATATGCTTTTGATGCCGAGTATAATGACCACCCTTTAATCACTTTATTAGCAGCACCACTTGATATATTAACAAATAGTAATTTCTTTATTCCCTTATATTTAGAGACTAAATAGTTAATAATTAAAATCGGTGCGTATATGTTTACAGATAAGGAATGCTGGAGTGCTGCATAATCATATTCTCCAATTAGACAGATTGGAGAAATATCGCCAGCATTACTAATGAAACATACCTTTGAAAAATCGTATTTACTAATTACCCGATTTAAAGAGGGGATCAGACTGTGTGGATCACTTAAATCACAATGAATCCACTCAAATGTTTGAGGAAATTTTTCTGATAAGTTACAACTAGACCTACTTAATCCAATCACGAAAATATCAGAATCACCACGCTTTAGAATATTTTCGGCTAAAGCATTACCTAATCCCTTGCTTACGCCAGTTATGATATAAATACTACTCATTGGGATTTAAGTGGAGTTGACAATTTACCATGCAGATAGATATCAGCTGCTTTACCATTAATAATTATATGAGACCGTCTGATACCTTCTCTTTCATAACCTGCTTTTTCAAGCATAGGAACATGTTCCATTCTGCTTGAGAAGGTTTCAGTAAAAAGTTTATAAAGTGATAATTCTTCGAAAGCTATATGATTCATTAAGGTAAGAAACAAATGGAAAACTGATTCATAATATTTTCCTGGAAGAATTGTAGGATTCAGCAAGAAAGAGATTTCTCCAATTTTATGTTCATATGAAATATGAACTATGCCTCCATAACCGATGAACTGATCTTCATAAAAGCAATTAAAAAGTATTTGCTCAGGAAAATCGCTTTCGTAAAGCGAAAACACATTCTTATTAAAGTAATCAATTTGTTGCTCCTTAGAAATCAGCTTGTCTTGCCTTAGAATATTTATCTGACTATTTCTCCACTCTCGTATAACCTGTATATATTGATCATTAATAGTAGAGATTCTTAGATTCTGGAGTACATAATCAGATTTACGTAATACTTTATACTTCATTAGAATTACAAAAGTTTTCTAAATACAGGTTTAGCCGGTTCCCCAACCAATAGCTTTTCAATCCCAATAGAGGCAGCTTCTTTTAAAACCAATAGAGTTTCCCCAAACGCATAAACGAAATATTTTATATCCTCTAAAGTATGACTAAAGCATGGCGCGAAGGCACCCTGAAACAAAATTCCGCGTTTTATCATTTCTTGCATTGCAAGTGTACGCATCGCTGCACTAATATTACCAGAAACATCCCTAAAATTAAATGCCACAAGCCAATTACAGGGTATTACTTCTACTAAATTAGAAATACCAGATTTGATAATCTCTTGTTTACATCCTTCAATTAATTCATTACCGATTTTATGGTTGTGCTCAATTACATGTTGGCTTGTAAATACATCAATCGTTGCTATTGCAGCTGCCATAGCATGTGTTTCACCTCCGTGAGTTGTCGAAATCAAAAAAACTTTTTCAGCACCAGGTCTATTAATCCCACCTAACTGCATAACTTCTTTTGTACCTGTTAAAGCACAGAAGGAGAATCCATTGGCTATTCCTTTACCCCATGTTGCCATATCAGGTTTCAACCCATATTTGGTCATAGAACCCGGAAATGCAGATTTAAATCCGCTTACCATTTCGTCAATAATAAATAAGGCTCCATTTTCATGAGCCAGATCAATAGCTTCTTTTAAAAAAACTTCTGGTTTTTGCTTACAACTACATCCATTACCACAGGGACTCTTCTCGGGCTCAGTAATAACACATGCTATTTGACCAGGATAACGCTCAAATAACGAACGTAAGGATTCAATATCACAGGATTTAAAAGTTACAGAAAGGCTACTGAATTCCTCGGGTACGCCTTTATTACAAGGAGTGGAACCAATAAACCAATCATCATAAGAATAAAAAGGGTGATCGCCTGGAAATGCAACCAAATTGCGTCCAGTAAAGGCTCTTGCCAATTTCACAGCTGCTGTGGTAACAATTGAGCCATTTTTAGCAAATTTGATCATATCATGCTGAGGAACAAGCGCCAAAAACTTTTCCGCAGTTTCCTTTTCGAGTACAGAAGGTCGTTGAAAATTAACCCCTTTATTTAATTCCGACTTTACAGCATCTAATACTGGTTCATAAGCATGGCCCAAACTTACACTGGTTAATCCCATTGAGCAGTCTAAAAATTTGTTACCGTCTATATCCCACACATAGGCCCCTTTTCCATGACTGATAGCTGCCGGCGACAACTGAGGAAACTGATCATCACCTTTAGAATAGGTATGTGCACCTCCAGGTATTAGATCGTGGATTTTATTCCTGTAAGCATCAGACTTTGTATACTCAGAAATGTCCCGCAACTTATTTGTTTCCATAATTCAATTAAATATTATCTGAAAAATACTTTTGTACATCTATATTATTTTTATCGAACAATGCCATTCGTATTGCATCACAAAATTTACCATCATATATTCCATGCATTTTGTAAATACCCTCTGTATTAAAACCCATAGAACTATACAGTTTTATTGCTGCAATATTATCCTTCACTACACCGAGTGTTATTTTTCTTAAACCGATGTTATTAAAACAAAAATCAATTACAGCTAATGAGGCTTCACGTGCATATCCCTTTCCCCAATTTTGTCTGTCTCCCATCAAAATCCCGTATTCGCCTATTTGATGCTTAAAGTTAATAGGGGCTATTTTAATATTTCCAATATGCTGATTTGTATCTTTTATTGTTATAGCCCAAAAAAAAGTTTTGGATTCAACTTGTTCTCTGATGAATTTTTCGAGTTCGAATTTTCCATAAGGCATATTCGTCTCTAGATATTTACATACCTCCGAATCGTTCATCCACTGTAGATAGGCTTCGGAAATGAAGCTTTCATTCATTGGATACAAAACCAACCTTTCTGTTTCAAGGATATCCTCTTTACTTATGAGTTTAGCTTTATTATCCCATTCCATATTTGGCATATTTCTCCATCTCATCAGAAAAAGCTGTTATTGCTTGCATATCATGCAAAGTATTTAAAGCTATAGTATCATTACATAAAAAAGAATTTGAAAGCATATGTCGATATAGTGATTGAGTCCACTGCCCGTTTGCGCTAATGTCGTTGAGTCTAATTGCCCCATTTAAACGCTGTATATTATAGGGTAAATTATACTCGTCTTTTAATTGTTTGACTTTATCAAAAAGGATTTGACTCCGTCGATTAAGAGACTCCCAAAAAGCGTCCTCAGTATAATCGCCATGCAAAAAGGAAAGCATACTAGAAAAAACTTCATTATTAATTAAATTTAAGGATGAGTCATTATCCTGAATTAAGCGGTTTAGCTCACCTTTAATAATTAAAACACCTACTGATAGTCCATTAGCAACAGATGATCCAAACAAACAAACATCAGGTTCACAATTAATTCTCCGATGCACCCCGCCTATATTAATTCTATTAGCGGATTTCGACTCATCAAAAGCTAAAATAATTTTACTTCTAATGGTAGCTCTTTTAAGAATTGAAATCAAATGGCCTTTATCTGCTGGAAATGATAACATATCAAGCATTAATATGCCGATTGCATTTTGCTCAATAAACAGACTTAATGAATCTTCTAACAAATCTTCCTCATCACAAGAAAAACATCCGTCTAACGTCATGCCTGCTGGATGTGATGATTTGGGGTTAATCGTAAATGAAAGCTGGTTATTAATTGAATTATAACTACAGGTATATAAAAAATTATGCTGCGTTTTACATACATTAATCAGTTTCCATAAAGATTCTTCTAAAGAAGAACTAAACTCTATTACTTCAGCCCAATCATGAAGCTGCATAAATTTTTCTCCTGCTTCAATCTGCTCTATAGAATAAATATTATTGGAAACAAACCTGTTCTCACCTCCTCTTATCTGACAACCAAATGGAACAAATAAGTTATTCTCAGAAAAATCTATAAAAGTTTTGTTATCGCTATCAATAAGTTTATTATCGAGACTTTTCTGCCAGAAAAAACTAGTATTGTTTGATACTTTGTTTTTTCTTGTTAAACCTAACCTAAATGCGCGTTTAGTATATTTTTCATTGTTTGTGAGTAATGCACCTTCATTCCTGGTTATCCCTTTATTCTTTTCAAACAAAGAACTTTTCACTTTTTCTGCTTCAATAATCCTTTCCCAACTAAAGAAAATATCAGGATGAAAATGGTCAAAAATATTACAAACAACTTCAAAGTCTTCTGGCACATCTACAGTCCATCT
>VFQP010002223.1_pt1 | contig 22431 bp, 19 predicted proteins | sample 3512351 | NCBI WGS metagenome assembly VFQP01 (sample SAMN10412372, study PRJNA504923) | tailings metagenome | isolation source: Relicate 1 Philex TSF1 revegetated site | place: Philippines: Tuba, Benguet | collected 2017-08-29
GCGCTGGCCGATCCACCGCAAGCCCCCGGCGTTCGACCAGCTCGAGTCGAAGACCACGATGTTCGAGACGGGCATCAAGGTCATCGACCTCCTCACGCCGTACGTGCAGGGTGGGAAGATCGGCCTCTTCGGTGGTGCGGGCGTCGGCAAGACGGTCCTCATCCAGGAGATGATCCAGCGCGTCGCGCAGGACCACGGCGGTGTCTCGGTGTTCGCCGGCGTCGGCGAGCGCACGCGTGAGGGCAACGACCTCATCCACGAGATGGAGGACGCGGGCGTCTTCGACAAGACCGCCCTCGTCTTCGGCCAGATGGACGAGCCCCCGGGCACGCGTCTTCGCGTCGCGCTCTCCGCGCTGACCATGGCGGAGTACTTCCGCGACGTGAAGAAGCAGGACGTCCTCCTGTTCATCGACAACATCTTCCGCTTCACGCAGGCGGGTTCCGAGGTGTCGACGCTGCTCGGGCGCATGCCGTCCGCGGTCGGCTACCAGCCGAACCTCGCCGACGAGATGGGTCTGCTCCAGGAGCGCATCACCTCGACGCGTGGTCACTCGATCACGTCGCTCCAGGCGATCTACGTCCCTGCGGACGACTACACCGACCCGGCGCCGGCGACGACGTTCGCGCACCTCGACGCGACGACCGAGCTCTCCCGTGAGATCGCCTCGCGCGGTCTGTACCCCGCGGTGGACCCGCTCGCCTCGACGAGCCGCATCCTCGACCCGCGCTACGTGGGCCAGGAGCACTACGACGTCGCGACGCGCGTGAAGTCGATCCTGCAGCGCAACAAGGAGCTCCAGGACATCATCGCGATCCTCGGTGTGGACGAGCTCTCGGAGGAGGACAAGACGGTCGTCGCGCGCGCGCGCCGCATCCAGCAGTTCCTCTCCCAGAACACCTACATGGCGGAGAAGTTCACCGGCGTCGTGGGCTCGACGGTCCCGCTGAGCGAGACCATCGAGGCGTTCAAGAAGATCGCCGACGGCGAGTTCGACCACATCTCCGAGCAGGCCTTCTACAACATCGGTGGCCTCGAGGACCTCGAGCGCAACTGGGCCCGCATCCAGAAGGAGTACGGCGCCTGACCCGACGCTCGCACGGGGCCGGGCCGTACGGTCCGGCCCCGTGGGCGTCGCTCCCGACCCGGTCCGCCGCACGCGGACCGGGCGTCGTCCCGGACAGCACACCGGGCATGAACCGCCCATGAAGGAGTTCCCGTGGCACAGCTGAACGTCGACCTCGTGGCGGCGGACCGCAAGATCTGGTCGGGCCGCGCGCAGCGGGTCACGGCCCCCGCGGCGGACGGCGAGATCGGCATCCTCGCGGACCACTCGCCGCTGCTCTCCGTGCTGCAGGAGGGCTCGGTACGCATCGCGGGCGAGGGGGAGTCCCTCGAGGTCCGCGTCTCCGGCGGGTTCCTCTCCGTCGACTCGAACCAGGTCACGATCGTGGCGGACTCCGTCGAGTCCGTACCGGCCCGCTGACCTCCGCCCGACCATGACGCCCCTGGCCTGGATCGCGCTCGGACTGCTCGTCCTCGTCCTTGTCGCGATCGGGCTGGGGGTGTGGCGTCTGCGCGCCCTGTCGCACCGCGTCGGCTCGTTCGAGTGCGGCGCGCGGCGCGCGGGCGCCCCCGGGGCCCCGTGGGTCGCGGGCATCGCGCACTACGGCGTCGGCCGCATCGACTGGTGGCGGCTGTGGTCCGTGTCGCTGCGGCCCGCCCGCACCTGGTCCCGCTACGACCTCGTCATCGCGGGCCGTGAGCCGCTCGCCGGCGAGGCGTCCGACACCTACCTCGTCCGCTGCCGCTACCGCGGCCAGGACTTCGAGCTCACGATGTCGCGGGCCGCCTACGAGGGCCTCGCCTCCTGGCTGGAGGCCGCGCCTCCGGGGCGGCGCGACGTCGTCGTCTGAGGCGTCGCCCCGGGAGCAGACGCCGTGACCGGACCGCCCACCACCGACCCGGAGGACCCGCCTCATGCGCCTCGTCGTCGCCCGCTGCTCCGCCCGCTACACGGGCCGCCTGTCCGCCCACCTGCCGCTCGCGACGCGCGTGCTCATCGTCAAGGCCGACGGGAGCGTGCTGCTGCACTCGGACGGCGGGTCGTACAAGCCGCTGAACTGGATGAGCCCGCCGTGCTCGCTCGCGGTGCGCGCGCCCTCCGACGAGGCGCGCGAGCGCGGCGTCACGGAGGTCTGGGCCGTGCAGCACGCGAAGAGCGACGACCGGCTGGAGATCGAGCTGCACGAGGTGCAGCACGACAGCTCGCACGAGCTCGGCGTCGACCCGGGGCTCGTCAAGGACGGCGTCGAGGCGCACCTCCAGGAGATGCTGGCCGCGCAGATCGAGCTGCTCGGCTCGGGCCACACCCTCGTGCGCCGCGAGTACCCGACGGCGATCGGTCCCGTCGACATCCTCGCCAAGGACCCGCTCGGCGCGACGGTCGCGGTCGAGATCAAGCGCCGCGGCGACATCGACGGCGTCGAGCAGCTCACGCGCTACCTCGAGCTGCTCAACCGCGACCCGCTGCTCGCGCCCGTGCGCGGCGTGTTCGCCGCGCAGGAGATCAAGCCGCAGGCGCGCGTGCTCGCGACCGACCGCGGCATCGGCTGCCTCGTGCTCGACTACGACGCGATGCGCGGCGTCGACGACGTCGACTCGCGCCTCTTCTGACGCCCGACCCAGCGCCGAGCAGGCGGTCGTGGTCCGTCCCGACCCCCGGACGAGCCACCACCGCCTGCTCGTCCGGCCGGGACCGCCTGCTCGGCGGCTGACAGCAGCAGCTGGCCTCTCAGCGCGCGCCGTCATCGCACCGCGCCCCCGATCACCGCACCGCACGAGACGGGTTCGTGCCGTGGTAGTTTTTGAACATGTTCAAAAAAGACCCTGACGCATGAGCGCGACGCCGAAGTCCGAGCGGACCCGCGCGCACCTGCGCGACGTCGCGATCCGGATGCTGCGCGACGTCGGCTACGAGCGCACGACGATGCGCGCCGTCGCGGCGGAGGCGGGCGTGAGCACGGGGAACGCGTACTACCACTTCCCGTCCAAGGACGCGCTCGTCCAGGAGCTCTACCTCGACGTGCAGCGCGAGCACGCCGCGCTCGCCGCCCCGGTCCTCGCGGTGGGCGGGTCGCTCGCCGACCGGCTGCGCGGCGTGTGGGGCGCGGCGATCGACGCGTTCGCCCCCTTCCACGCGTTCGGCGCGGAGTTCGTCTCGGTCGCGATCCGTCCGGGTTCCGACGCGAGCCCGTTCTCGGCCGCGTCGACCGACGCGCGCGACCTCTCGCGGAGCCTCTTCGAGGAGGTCGTGGCGGGGACGTCGTCGCGCGTCCCGGCGCACCTCCGGGCGCGCCTGCCGGAGCTGCTCTGGCTGGCGCAGCTCGGCATCACGCTCTTCTGGGTCTACGACTCCTCGCCGGGGTTCGCGCGCACGCGCCGCCTCGTCGACGGCGGTGCGGCGCTCGTCGGCAGCCTCGTCCGGCTGGCACGCCTCCCGGTCGCCCGCGGGGTGGTCGACGACGCCCTGCGCCTCGTCCACGACGTCTCGGCGCCGGCCCCGACCCGGGGGGTGTCGTCGTGAGCCCGACGGGGGAGGCGGTCGTCGGGCTGCTCGTGGCGCTCGGCGCGGTGGTCGTGCTCCCGCTCGGCCTCCGGCTCCTCGGGCCGCAGGTCGTCCCGGCGCCGCGCAGCGCCGCGTGGCCGCTCGCCGGCGCCGCCGCCGTCGTGAGCCTCCTGCTGCCGCACAGCCGGCTGGCCGTCGTGCTGACGCTGCCCTTCGTCCTCGCGGCCGCCGTCCTGCTCGGGGCGGGCGTCCGCCTCGCCGTGCGCACGCTGCGCGACGTGACGCCTCCCGCCCGCCCGGGGCGCGCGCACGCCGTCGGGCCCGGTGCCGACCTGGGCGACGTGCCGCCGCGCGTCGACCTCGCGAGCCGGACCGCGACCGTGACCGCGCTCGTGCTGCCCGCGGTCGGGGCGAGCGCGCTCGTCGCCGAGCGCGCGGAGTGGGGTGTGCTCGGGTTCTCGGGCACGTACCTCGCCCTCACGGTGCCGCACATGCTCTACGCGGGCTTCGGGGCGGCGCTCGTCGCCGGCGCGGTCGCGCGGCTCGCCCCGGGCGACCGGCTTGCGACCGCGGGCGCCTGGGGCGTCCCGGCCGGGACGGCGCTCGTCCTCGTCGGGTACTTCGTGGGCGACGTCGCCGAGCTCGTCGGGGCGGTCGTCCTCACGCTCGCGCTGTGGGCGACGGCGGCCGCCGTCGTGCGGTCGCTCGCGCGCCCCGGCGGACGGCCGGCCGCGGCCCGGGCGCTGCTCGGCACGGCGGCCGTCGTCGTGAGCGCGTCGATGGTGCTCGCGCTGTGGTGGGCGGGGGGCGAGGCCCTCGGGTTCGCGCACCCGAGCCTCGACGTCATGGCCGCGACGCACGGGGTCGGGAACGCGCTCGGCTTCGTGCTGTGCGCGCTGCTCGGCGTCCGGCTGCTCGCCCGCGACGGCACGACCCCGTCCCCGGCAGGGGGCCCGGACCCGACGAGCCCCCGCCCGGGGGCCGAGAGGAGCACGGCATGACGTTCACCTACCCCGAGGTCGGGGCGACGCGCACGGACCGCTGGCCCGCGGGGTACCGGCACCTGCACGTGCGGCGCCGCCTCACCGACCGCGCCCGCCCGCCCGAGGACCTCGCCCGGCTGGGCGAGCAGCTCCTCACGTGGCAGGTGCACGCCGCGGCACGCGTGCGGCTCGAGACGGACGCCGCCGAGGCAGCCCCGGGGGTGCGGGTCACGACCCTGCTCGGTGTCGGGCGCCTGCGGCTGTACGAGCCGTGCGAGGTCGTGTGGGTCGAGCGCACCGAGCGACGCGTGGGCTTCGCCTACGGGACGCTCCCGGGCCACGCGTTCGTGGGGGAGGAGCGGTTCGCCGTCGAGCGCGACGACGCCGGCGACCTGTGGTGGCGCATCGACGTCTTCAGCCGCCCCGTGCTGTGGTGGGTGCGGCCGTTCTCGTTCGCCGTGCCGACGTTCCAGCGGCTGTTCGCGCTGCACCTCGGACGGGGTGCGCGACGGCTCCTCGAGGCGTCGGACGGCTGACCCGAGAGGTTTGCACGCCGGGTGTACGAAGTGCGCCAGAATGGCCTCATGACCGACGCCGCCAGCAGCCCCCGTCCCGACCAGCAGCCCGGCACCACGCGCGTCCTCGCGGGCCGCGTCGTCACCCCGGACGGGGTCCTCGACGACGGCGTCGTGGCCGTCCGCGACGGACGGGTCGCGTGGGTCGGGCAGCGCGCGGAGGCGGCGGCCGCCGGGTTCCCCGACGTGCCCGCCGGGGACGGGGCGACCCTGCTCCCGGGCCTGGTGGACGTGCACGACCACGGCGGCGGCGGGTCGAGCTTCCCCGACGCGACGAGCGCGGCCGAGGCGATCGGCGGGGCGCGCGAGCACCTGCGGCACGGCACCACGAGCCTCGTCGCGTCGCTCGTGACCGCGCCGCGCAACGTCCTGCTCGCCCGCGCGGCGACGCTCGCCGACCTCGCGGAGGCGGGCGAGATCGTCGGCATCCACCTCGAGGGCCCGTTCCTCTCGGAGGTGCGGTGCGGCGCCCAGAACCCGCACGACATGCTCGACGGCGACCCGGAGCTCGTCCGGGCGATCGCCGCCGCGGCGCGCGGGCACCTGCGCACCATGACGGTCGCCCCGGAGGTGCCGGGCGTCGTCGGGCCCGGGGGAGTGATCGAGACGCTCGTCGAGGTCGGCGCCGTGCCCTCGATCGGGCACACGGACGCGACGACCGAGCAGACCGAGGCGGCGATCGCCGCGGGCGTCGCGGCGTTCGCCGCGGCGGGCCGGCCGGGCGCGCGGCTGACCGCGACGCACCTGTTCAACGGGATGCGCCCGCTGCACCACCGCGAGCCGGGGCCTGTGGCCGCGTGCCTCGCGGCGGCCGCGCGCGGCGAGATGGTCGTCGAGCTCGTCGCCGACGGCACCCACCTCGCGCACGGCACGATCCGCAGCGTCGTCGAGCTCGTCGGCCCGCACGTGGAGGCGGACGGCGCGGTCGCCGGGCCCGACGCCGTCGCGCTCGTCACGGACGCGATGGCCGCGGCGGGCATGGCGGACGGCGCGTACGAGCTCGGTCCGATGCGCGTCACGGTCGCGCACGGCGTCGCGCGTCTCACCGACGGCGGGGCCATCGCCGGCGGCACGTACCACCTGCTCGACGTCGTGCGCGAGACGGTCGAGGCGGGGGTGCCGCTCGTCGACGCGGTCCGCGCGGCGTCGTGGACCCCGGCCAGGGTGCTCGGCCTCGACGACCGCGGCGGGCTGGTCGCGGGTCGGCGTGCCGACGTCGTCGTGACGGACGGCGACCTGCGCGTGCGCGAGGTGCTGCGCGGCGGGGAGGGCGTCGACCTCTCCGCCTGACCCCGGGCCCGCCGGGGACCGATCGAGCCGCTGGGCGGTCCTGCCGCCCGGCGGCTCGTGCGCGTCCGGACGTCGTCGCAGGTCGGGGCGCCCCGCGGAAACGAGAGAGCGTGCTCTCGTCCGACGGACTTGACTCCGTCCATTTGTTCAACCAATACTCGTAACATCGAAGCGCTTCGACGATGCGTTTCGACGAAGCGCTTCGACGGCCGAGGTGCGGGACCGGACCACAGGGGAGTGGTGAGGATGGCGACGATGCAGGATGTGGCGCGACGCGCGCAGGTCTCGCTGAGCACGGTCTCGTACGCCCTGTCCGGCACGCGTCCGGTCTCCGACGCCACGCGTCGGCGCATCGAGGACGCCATGGCCGAGCTCGGCTACCAGCCCAACGCGATGGCCCGCGGCCTCGCGTCCCGCCGCAGCCACGTGCTCGCCCTCATCTACCCCGCGATGGAGAAGGGCCTCGGCGGCACGGTCGCGGAGTTCGTCTCGTCGGCGGCGGAGACCGCGCGCGAGAACGGTTACCACCTGGTCCTGTGGCCCTTCCGCACGACCCAGGCGCCCGAGGTCCGCGACCTCGTGCGCCAGGGGATGGCGGACGGCGTCCTGCTCATGGAGGTCGCGCTCGACGACGCGCGGGTCGACGTGCTGCACGAGGCCGGCGTCCCGTACACGATGATCGGCCGGACGCGGGACGTCTCCGACCGGCCGTCGGTCGACATCGACTTCGAGCGCACGACGGACGACGCGGTCCAGCACCTCGTCGACCTGGGGCATCGGCACGTGGCGCTCGTCAACCACTCGCAGGCGACGGCGGACGACGGCTACGCGCCGACGTTCCGTGCCGAGGAGGGCTTCGAGGCGGCGATGCGCCGTCGCGGGCTCGAGCCGGTCGCGCTGCGCGTCGACGAGTCGCCGAGCGCCGGCCGCGACGCCGTCGCGACGCTGCTCGCGCGCGAGCCGCGCCTCACGGCGTTCGTCACCATGAACGAGATCGCGACGTTCGGCGTCGTGGCCGAGCTCCAGCAGCGCGGCGTCGCGATCCCCGGCGACATGTCGATCCTGTCGATCGTCACGTCGCCCGGCGTCGGGGAGATGAGCAACCCGCCGCTCACCACCATGCACGCCCCCGGGGCCGAGCTCGGCCGCCTGGGCGTGCAGAAGCTGCTGTCCCTCGTGGACGGCTCCCGTCCGAGCACACCGAACGTGCTCATCCCGTGCGTCCTCGAGCCCGGCAGCAGCGTCGCCCCCGCGGCCGGCCGGGCACCGGACGACGACCCCGAGCCCGCGGCTCGCTGAACACCGACCGGCCGGGCGACGCCCGGCCGCCCTCCGGCCCCCGCCGGAACTCGATGAGGAGGACACGCACATGCTGCGATCCCGGAAGATCTCGCTCGTCGCTGCCGTGGCAGCGCTCCCACTCGCCCTCGGGGCGTGCGGGAGCTCCGGCGGCAGCGGAGGGTCCGACGACCAGACCCTGACGATCTGGCACTACGAGAACGAGGACTCGGCCATGGGCCAGGCCTGGGCCAAGGCGATCGAGATCTTCGAGGAGGAGAACCCGGACGTCGACGTCGTCGTCGAGAAGCAGACGTTCGAGCAGATCCAGAAGAACGCCAAGATCGTCCTCACCGGCGACGACGTGCCGGACGTCATGGAGTACAACAAGGGCAACGCGACCGCCGGCCAGCTCGCCGCGCAGGGCCTGCTGACCCCGCTCACCGACGCGGCGACCGAGCGCGGATGGGACGAGAAGCTCAGCGGCTCGCTCCAGACGACCGCGACCTACGACGACCAGGGCCTCATGGGCTCGGGCGAGTGGTACGGCGTCCCGAACTACGGCGAGTTCGTGCAGGTCTACTACAACAAGGACATGTTCGCCCAGTACGGGCTCGAGGTGCCGACGACGCTCGAGGAGCTCGAGACCGTCATGCAGGCCTTCAAGGCCCAGGGCGTCACGCCGCTCGCCGAGGCCGGCGCCGAGTACCCGATGGGCCAGCTCTGGTACGAGCTCGTGCTCGCGAACTCGGACCGCGACTTCATCGACCAGTACCAGCTCTTCGACGGCGACCCCGACTTCCACGGTCCCGAGATGACGCAGGCGACCGAGAAGCTCGACTCCTGGATCAAGGACGGCTACGTGGCGTCCGACTCCGCGGCGCTCACCGCCGAGGACATGGGTGTCTCGTTCATCAACGGCACCTACCCGATGATGGTCTCCGGCTCGTGGTGGTTCGGCCGCATCGTCGAGGAGATGGACGCCGACTGGGGCCAGTTCAACTTCCCCGGCAACACGCTCCAGGTCGGCTCGTCCGGCAATCTGTGGGTCGTCCCCGCGAACGCGGACTCGCCCGACCTCGCCGAGGAGTTCATCGACGTCACGCTGCGCCCCGAGGTGCAGAACATCCTCGCGGAGAAGGGCGGCCTGCCTGTCGCCGGTGACGCGTCCGTCATCACGGACGAGCGCACGCAGCAGCTCACCGAGAACTTCCAGGCGATCCTCGACGACGACGGCCTCGCGTTCTACCCCGACTGGCCCGTGCCCGGCTACTACGACGTGATCGTCAGCGAGCTCCAGTCGCTCATCAACCAGTCGAAGTCGCCGACCGAGGTGCTCGACGGCCTCGAGTCCGCCTACGTGGACGGCAAGGCGGACCTGCTCGACAGCTGAGCGGAACCGCCCGTCCCGGGCGGCCGGCCGGCACCTGCGTCGGCCGGCCGCCCGGGCACCACCCGAGCACCACCCGAGGACCTCCCGCGAAAGAGACCGTCATGACCACCCGCACCGACACCGTGCCCGAGGCCGGGCCCGGACCCGCGCGCGAGGCGTCGCGCGCGACCGCGGCACGCCGCCGTCGTCGCCGGCCCGCCTGGCTCCCGTACCTGCCCTACCTCCTGCCCGGCGCGGTGGCGTTCGTCGTCGTGATCGGCTACCCGTTCGCGATGAACGTCTACTACAGCCTGTTCAAGTGGCGCGGCGGCATGGCGCCGATGCGCTGGTACGGGCTGGGGAACTACGCCGACCTGATGCACGACTCGGCGTTCTGGACCTCGTTCCAGAACTCCATCGCGATGATCCTCGCGATGGTCGTCGTGCCGACCCTCGTCGGCCTCGTGCTCGCCGCCGTGCTGTTCGACTACCTCGGCCGCCGGTTCGGGCCCCGTGTCGCGGCGTTCCTGCGCGCGACGTACTACCTGCCCCAGATCCTCCCGGTCGCCGTGGCCGGCGTGCTGTGGAACTGGATCCTCAACGCCCAGACCGGCGCGCTCAACGTCATGCTGCGCGGGATCGGGGTCGAGAACCCGCCGAACTGGCTGGGCGACACCTCGACCGCGCTGCCGAGCGTCATGCTCGTGCTCATCTGGGTGCAGATCGGCTACCCGGTGGTCATCTTCATGTCCGCGCTCCAGCGCGTGGACCCCGAGCTCTACGAGGCCGCCGAGCTCGACGGCGCCGGCTGGTGGCGGCGCTTCGGGGCCATCACGATCCCGCAGATCCGTCCCGAGACGTTCGTCGTCACGCTCACCTGCACCGTCGCGGCGCTCAAGGTCTTCGGGCCCATCTACGTGCTCACGCGCGGCGGCCCCGAGAGCTCCACGCTCGTCCCGAGCTACTACTCGTACCTGAACTTCTTCGACAAGTCGAAGGTCGGCTACGGCGCCGCGGTGGCGACCGTGCTCACCCTCGTCATCATCGTCGTCGCCGTCGTGATCCTCGCGCTGCAGAGCCGCGCCGAGCGTCGTGAGCAGGAGGGCCGCTGATGTCCACCGTCACCACCACCCCCGCGGACGCCGTGGCGCCGGGCGCCGGCGCGTCCCGCCCCCGCCGCGCCCTGCGCGCCACCCGGCAGGACGAGCGCTACCGCCGCGGGATCGGCCGCTGGTTCGTGCTCGCCGCGGCGGTGCTCGTCGCGCTCCTCATGCTGTCGCCGTTCGTCATCATGGTGCTCAACGCGTTCAAGTCCCCGGCCGAGTACTCCCAGGACGGGCCGCTGAGCCTCCCGAGCGAGCTCTACCTCGACGGCGTGCAGAACTTCTGGACGCGCACGAACTTCCCGCAGAAGCTCTGGAACTCCGTCTTCATCTCGGCGCTCGTCGCCGTGTTCGGCACGCTCCTGTCGCTCCTCAGCGCGTACGCGATCGGCGTCGGCCGCATCAAGGGCCGGCTGTGGATCGTCACGCTGTTCCTCGTGGCGAACATGCTGCCGCAGGAGGCGCTCATCTACCCGCTGTTCGACATGGCGCAGAAGGTCGGCCTGTCGAACTCGCAGTGGTCGATCATCATCATCTTCACGGTCATCCAGGCGGCGTTCGGCACCTACCTGCTCTCGTCCGTGCTTGGGACGTTCCCGCCCGCGCTCCTCGAGGCGGCGCAGCTCGACGGCGCCGGCCGCTGGCGCATCCTGTGGCAGGTCGTGTACCCGATCGTCCGGCCGACGCTCGGCGTCCTCATGATCTTCTTCTTCATCTGGACGTGGAACGAGTTCTTCATCCCGCTGGTCATGCTGACGACCAACGACACCCAGACGATCCCCATCGCGCTCGCGTCGCTCCAGGGCGACCGCATGATGGACGCCCCGACGACCAACGCGGGCGCGCTCGTCTCGCTGATCCCCGCGCTGATCTTCTTCCTCATCTTCCAGCGCACCCTCACCCGCGGCGTGACGGCCGGCGCCGTCAAGTGAGGCCTCCGGCCTGACGCCCCGAGACACCGATACGCACCGACGAAGGAAGCACCACCCATGAAGTTCACCGACGGGTACTGGCAGGTCCGACCCGGCATGCACCCGCTCTACGCGGTCGAGGTCGACGACGTCCGCGCGGACGAGGCGGCCGGCACGCTCACCGTGTACGCGCCGACGGCGAAGATCCGCGGCCGGGGCGACACGCTCAACCGCCCGATGCTCACGACGACGTACTCCTCGCCCGCACCCGGTGTGATCCGCGTGCGCGTCGAGCACCACCAGGGCGCGGTGCGCCGGGGCCCGGCGTTCCAGGTGACCGGCGAGCCCGGGTTCCGGCCCGAGGTCGAGGTGCACGACGACGTCGCCGTCCTGCGGTCCAAGGACCTCGCCGTGCGCGTGCACCGGGGCGACCGCTGGCGCGTGGACTTCGAGGCGGACGGCGAGGTGCTGACCTCCTCGCTGCCGAAGTCGGTCGGGCACGTCACGTCGGACGACGGCGGCGCGTGGACCCACGAGCAGCTCGCGCTCGAGCCGGGCGAGCTCGTGTACGGCCTGGGGGAGCGGTTCGGCCCGTTCGTCAAGAACGGCCAGGTCGTGGACATCTGGAACGAGGACGGCGGGACGTCGAGCGAGCAGGCGTACAAGTCCGTGCCGCTCTACCTCACGACCAAGGGCTACGGGGTGTTCGTCGAGCACCCGGAGAAGGTCTCGTTCGAGGTCGCCTCCGAGGTGAACACGCGCGTCCAGTTCTCCGTCGAGGGGCAGGCGCTCGAGTACCTGGTCATCCAGGGCCCGACGCCCAAGGACGTGCTGCGCCGGTACACGGCGCTGACGGGCCGCCCCGCGCGCGTGCCGGCGTGGTCGTTCGGCCTGTGGCTCACGACGTCGTTCACGACGAGCTACGACGAGCAGACCGTGAACGGCTTCATCGACGGCATGGCCGAACGCGACCTGCCGCTGTCGGTGTTCCACTTCGACTGCTTCTGGATGCGCGAGTACCAGTGGGTCGACTTCGAGTGGGACCCGCGCACGTTCCCCGACCCCGAGGGCATGCTCCGGCGTCTGCACGACCGCGGGCTCAAGGTGTGCGTGTGGATCAACCCGTACGTCGCGCAGCGCTCGCCCCTCTTCGCGGAGGCCGCGGAGCAGGGCTTCCTCGTGCAGCGCGAGGACGGGTCCGTGTGGCAGTGGGACCTGTGGCAGGCGGGCATGGGGCTGGTGGACTTCACCAACCCCGACGCGACCGCGTGGTACGTGGGCAAGCTCGAGGGCCTGCTCGACCAGGGCGTCGACTGCTTCAAGACCGACTTCGGCGAGCGGATCCCCGTCGACGGCATCGCGTGGCACGACGGCTCCGACCCGCGCAAGATGCACAACTACTACGCCCAGCTCTACAACGAGGCGGTATTCCGGCTGCTCGAGCGCAAGCGCGGCGAGGGCGAGGCGGTCCTGTTCGCGCGGTCCGCGACCGCGGGCGGCCAGCAGTTCCCCGTGCACTGGGGCGGCGACTGCGACTCGACGTACGCGTCGATGGCCGAGTCGCTGCGCGGCGGCCTGTCGATGTCGATGTCGGGCTTCGGCTACTGGAGCCACGACATGGGCGGCTTCGAGGGCACGCCGGACCCGGGCGTGTTCAAGCGCTGGACGGCGTTCGGGCTGCTGTCGTCGCACTCGCGCCTGCACGGGTCGGGCTCGGTCCGGGTCCCGTGGGCGTTCGACGACGAGGCCGTCGACGTGACGCGCAAGTTCACGCACCTCAAGCTCTCGCTCATGCCGTACCTCGGGCGGGTGGCCGAGGAGGCGCACACCGACGGCGTGCCGATGATGCGGCCGCTCGTGCTCGAGCTCCCGCACGACCGCGCCGGGTACACCGCGGACACGCAGTACCTGCTGGGCGACGCGCTCCTCGTCGCGCCGGTGTTCCGCGCGGACGGCCGCGTGGAGTACTACGTGCCGGAGGGCACGTGGACCCGTCTCGTCCAGCCCGACGACGGCCCCGCCCTGAGCGAGACGGTGACCGGCCCGCGCTGGGTCACCGAGACCCACGGGTTCGACTCGCTCCCGGTGCTCGTGCGCCCGGGCACCGTCCTGCCGGTGGGCGCCCGCACCGACCGGCCGGACTACGCCTGGGCCGACGGCGTCACGCTGCACGCGTTCGAGCTGCCCGACGGGTACGACGAGCTCCTGGTCGTCCCGCCGTCGGACGGCGCGGCCGGGGCCACGTTCCGCGTGCGCCGGTCGGGCGCGACCCTCACCGTCTCGTCCGACGACGCCCCCGCGGCCTGGTCCGTGCGGGCCGGCGCGGCGACGGCCGAGGCGCACGGCGCGACGAGCGTGACTCTCGACCTCGGCTGAGGACGTATCCTGGGCGGACGCACCATGGAAGCGCTCCCATGGTGCGTCCGCCCGGCGTCGTCGCGCCGGCCACCGACCCGACCACCGTCGCGGACCACGTCGTCCGACGACCGACCAGCGAGGACCCTCGTGACCACCGACACCACCGCCCCCGTCGCCGTCGACGCGCAGGCCGCGCCCGCGTCGTCGGGCCGCCGCACCTTCCCGACCGACTTCCTCTGGGGCTCCGCGACCGCCGCCTACCAGATCGAGGGCGCCGCCGCCGAGGGCGGCCGCACGCCGTCCATCTGGGACACGTACTCCCACACCCCGGGCCGCACGCTCAACGGCGACACGGGCGACGTCGCGGACGACCACTACCACCGGTGGCAGGAGGACGTGCAGCACATCGCCGACCTCGGCCTCGGCGCCTACCGGTTCTCCATCTCGTGGTCGCGCGTGCAGCCGGGCGGCACCGGGCTGCTCAACCCCGAGGGCGTCGCGTTCTACTCGCGCCTCGTCGACGCGCTGCTCGAGAAGGGCGTCAAGCCCGTCGTCACGCTCTACCACTGGGACCTCCCGCAGGAGCTCGAGGACGCCGGGGGCTGGGCGAACCGCGACACCGCGTACGCGTTCGCCGAGTACGCCCGCCACATGGCGCGCGAGCTCGGCGACCGGGTCGACACCTGGACGACGCTCAACGAGCCGTGGTGCTCCGCCTACCTCGGCTACGGCTCCGGCGTGCACGCGCCCGGACGCACCGAGCCCGCCGCGGCGCTCGCGGCCGTGCACCACCTCAACCTCGCGCACGGCCTCGCCGTCCAGGCGATCCGCGACGAGCTCGGCGAGGACGCGAAGACGTCCGTCACGCTCAACCTGCACGTCATCCGGCCCGACGACCCGTCGTCGGCCGCGGACCTCGACGCGGTGCGCAAGATCGACGCGCTCGCCAACCGCGCGTTCCTCGCGCCCATGCTCGACGGCGAGTACCCCGCCGACCTGCTCGCCGACACCGCGCACGTGAGCGACTGGTCGTTCGTGCGGGAGGGCGACCTCGAGACGGTGCGCCAGCCGCTGTCGATCCTCGGCGTCAACTACTACTCGACCGTGCGCGTGCGCCACTTCTCCGGCGAGGGCGAGCGGTCCGAGAACGACGGCCACGGCGCGTCGAGCCACAGCCCGTGGATCGGCGTCGACGACGTGGAGTTCGTCCAGCAGCCCGGCCCGTACACCGCGATGGGCTGGAACATCGAGCCCGCCGGCATGACTGAGCTGCTCGTGTCCGTGGCGACGACGTACCCGCACCAGCCGATGATGGTCACCGAGAACGGCGCGGCGTTCGCCGACGAGGTCACGGTCGACGCCGACGGGACCCCCCGGGTGCACGACGACCGCCGCGTCGCCTACCTGCACGACCACGTCGACGCCGTGGGCGCCGCGATCGACGCGGGCGCCGACGTGCGCGGGTACTTCGCGTGGTCCCTGCTCGACAACTTCGAGTGGGGCTACGGGTACGAGCGCCGCTTCGGGATCATCCGCGTCGACTACGACACGCTCGAGCGCACGTGGAAGGACTCCGCGCACTGGTACCGCCGGCTCGCGACGTCGAACGAGCTCCCCACGGTCGACGAGACCGCCTGACGCACCGCTCCACCCGCGAGGGCCCGTCCGGTCGCACCGGGCGGGTCCTCGCCGCGCGCGGGTCGGCGGTCCCGCCGCGCCTCGCCCGGACGAGGTGAGGCGCACCCCGGCGGCCTTGCCTAGCGTCGCAGCCATGAGCGATGTCGAGGTCAGGGCCAGGACCGGTGGTGTCCTCGCCGCCGCGTGCCTGTCGACGCTGGTGGTCAACGCGAACACGTCCGCGGTGAGCATCCTGCTCCCCGCGATCGGCGAGGACACCGGCACGAGCGTCACGACGCTCCAGTGGGCCGTGACCGGGTACTCCCTGGTCGGGGCCGCGGTGATCGTCACGTCCGGGGCCCTCGGGGACGTCTTCGGGCGCAAGCGGGTCTTCCAGCTCGGGCTCCTGCTGTTCGTCGCGTCCTGCGTGCTCATCGCGCTCGCGCCGTCGGGCGGCATGGTCATCGCCGGACGGTTCGTCCAGGGCGCCGCTGGGGCGACCATCGTGGCGTGCGGCCTGAGCCTGCTCTCCGTGGCCAACAGCGGCGACGCCCAGCTCCGGGCGGTCTCCTTGTGGGGCGCGGCGTCCGCCGTCGGCGCCGCGGCCGGGCCCCTGCTCGGTGGGCTGCTCGTCAACCTCACGGGGTGGCAGGGGCTGTTCTGGGTCGACGCCGTCGTCGCCGCCGCGTGCGTCGTCCTCACGTACGTCGTGGTGGCGGAGTCGCGCGACCCCGGCCGCTCGCGCTCGATCGACTACGCGGGCACCGTCCTGGTCGCGCTCACCCTCGCGCCCCTCATCCTCGCGCTGAGCAAGGGCAGCGACTGGGGGTGGGGATCGCTCGCGACCCTCGGCAGCCTCGCGGTCGCCGTCGTGGCGGGCTGCCTGTTCGTCGCGGTCGAGCGCCGCGTCGCGGTCCCGCTCCTCGACCTCGCGCTCCTGCGCAACCGGGTGCTCGTCGGCGCGACCGTGGCCATCCTCATCGGCTCCGGCACGATCAACGGGCTCATGTACCTGCTGAGCATCTACTTCCAGGACCCGGCGACCCTGGGCCTCAGCCCGCTCGAGGCCGGGCTCGCGACGCTCCCGGCCACCGCGGGGCTCGTCGTCGTGGCCCCGCTCGTCCCACGGTTCGCCGCGCGGATCGGCGGCCGGCAGGTCATCGGCCTCGGGTTCCTGCTCACGGCGGTCGGGTTCGGCGTCGTCGGCGTCGTCCAGGCCGAATGGCGGTACGGCGCCTTTGTGCTCCCGCTGATCGCCATCGCCGTCGGCATGGGCCTGTCCAACGGCCCCGCGTCCTCGGCGTCCACGGCGTGCGTCTCCGCGAACGAGGTCGGCGCGGCGTCGGGCGTGTCGAACATGGCGCGCTACGTGGGTGCCGCCGTCGCGACGGCGGTCGTGGCCTCGATCTACGCCGCCGTCGTCGCCGACCGCACCGCCGCGGGGGCCTCGACCGCGGAGTCCCTCGCCGCGGGCCTCGGCACCGCGTCGTGGGTCATGGCGGCGACCAGCGCGCTCGGGGTCGTCATGGCGGTCGTCATGGGCCGGCGGTACCGCGCCGAGCGCGGCACGGTGCACGACGCCGCCTCGGCGGCCGCCGCGGTGACGCACACCCTGCCCACGTCGGCCACGCCCATGGGCGCGCGGTCGGCGGACTGAGCGCGGTCAGCCCCGGACCGTGTCGTCGAGGTGCAGGCCGTCCACGAGGTCCTGGAAGCCCGCGAGCTCGTCCGGGCAGTAGATCTCGATGACGAGGAGCTGCCCCCGGACGACGCGGTTGTCGGCGACGACCGGCCGGATGCCCGGCCCTGCGGCCCCGTTGACGAGCTGCCCCAGGAGCGTCGCACGGCTCAGCGCGCCGCCCGGGTCCTCGCACGTGGCCCCACCGTCGTCGCCCAGGACGCGCACGACCTGCTCCACGTCCGGCGTCGGCACGCCCGCGGCCGCGAACGCCACGAGGAGCTGGTCGGCCTTCTGCTCGGCCTCCGTCGTCGTCTCCTGCGAGCCGCGGGCGACCAGCGCGACGACGACGAGCGCGACGACGACCACGGCCGCGACGACGTAGATGGTCCGGCGCTCGCGGCGCGGCTGACGTTCCGTGACCTCGCTCATGGTGCGCTCGCCTCCGACTCCTGCGTCGTCGTGTCCGGGAGCCTCCACGACGGCTTGCGTGACCGGTAGAAGAGGTACGGCACCAGGAGGCCCAGGCCGAGGGCCCCGCCGGCGACGATGACGAGGTAGGAGCCGGGGCTCCCCGACCCGAACTGCGACGGCGGGACGAAGCCCACCAGCAGGGCGGCGAGCGACGCGACGAAGCCGACGCCGCACAGCACGCCGAGCATCGGGGCGCGGTACCCGCGTGCGTGGTCGGGCTGCTGACGCCGCAGGCGCACGGCGGCGACGAACATGAGCAGGTACATGATCAGGTACACCTGCGTCGTGATGACCGAGAAGATCCAGTACGCGCTCGACACGCTCGGGATGAGCGCGTAGCCGAGGGCGATGAGCGTCGTGACGACGCCCTGCGTGACGAGGATGTTCTGCTGGACGCCGTTCTTGTTGAGCCGCTGGAGGAACGGCGGGAGGTAGCCCTCCTGGCGCGAGATGAGCAGGAGGCCCTTGGACGGGCCCGCGAGCCACGTGAGCATGCCGGCGACGGACGCCGTGACGAGCATGATCCCGATGATCGGGGTGAGCCACTGGGAGCCGAAGTAGGCGAACACGGCGTCGAAGGCCTGCATGATGCCCGCGGTGAGGGAGAGCTGCTCGGCCGGGACGACCCAGCTGATCGCGAGCGCGGGGAGGATGAAGATCAGCAGCACCATCCCCATCGCGAGGAAGATCGAGCGCGGGAACTCGCGCGCCGGGTTGCGCAGCGACCCCACGTGCACCGCGTTCATCTCCATGCCGGAGTACGACAGGAAGTTGTTGACGATCAGCACGAGGCTCGACAGCCCGGCCCACGCGGGGAGCAGGTGCTCGGCGTCCATCGGGGCGGCGGAAGGGTTGCCCTGCCCGAGGAACACGACGCCGAGCGTCACGAGGAGCACGCCCGGCACGAGCGTCCCGATGATGAGACCGCCGCTCGCCAGCCCGGCCACGCCCTTGGTGCCGCGGGACGACACCCAGACGCCCGACCAGTAGACGACGACGATGACGATCGCCGTCCACACGCCGCTGCTCGCGAGGCTCGGGTTGATGACGTACGCGAGCGTGCTCGCGACGAAGCCGAGCAGGCTGGGGTAGTAGAAGATCGTCATCGCGAACTGGCACCACACCGCGAGGAAGCCCATCGGCTTCGAGATCCCCTCGGACACCCACTTGTAGACGCCGCCGCTCCACCCGGAGGCGAGCTCCGCCGAGACCAGCGACGTGGGCAGGAGGAACACCACGGCGGGCAGGAGGTAGAGGAAGACGCACGCCAGGCCGTACACGGCCATGGTCGGCGCGGCGCGCAGGCTCGCGACGGAGCTCGTCGTCATCATCGCGAGCGCGATCCACGAGATGTAGCTGCTCGCCGGGACCGCGGCGCGCGCCCTGGCCCTCGTCGTCGGTACCGCCGGCCCCTCGGCGGCGGCCTCCGCCGCGCTCATGCCGCCCGCTCCGCGTCGTCGCGGCGCACTGCTGCGTGCTCAGGGTGCATCTCGACCGCCTCCTCGGCGCCGTCGTGGACCTCCGACGTGCCGATCGTCCTCCGCACGCGATCCCGGAGGGATCACCTGCTCCGGGTGACTTGCGGCATGGCTCCCGGGCATGGCGTACGACACGCCGGCGGTGCGACACGCCGACGAGTTCGACGGATCGGCCGTCCGGATTGGGAGGATTTGTCGACGTGCCGGCCAGCGGTGAGTCGCCCCGCAGGAGCCCGCGCGCCGGGGTGCCGGCGCTCCGCACAGGGTGTGGACCGACGTCGTCCCCACCCTGTGGACGGCGTCGTGCCGTCCGCGGGAAGACGCCGTTCCGGGCCGGTCGGATCGGTGGACGACGGGCTGTGGACGAGCGCTCCGGGGGAGTGTCGGAGGGGCCTGGGACCATGGATCCATGACGCCTAGCACACCCCGGGGGGTGAAGTTCCACCACGACATCTAGTGCAGTGGCACGGTCTCGACCACTAGGTATAGTGGTCGCACACCCAGGGGGCCGGAGGCCCCCTGGCGAATCACACAGACGTAGTTCCACCGGTGTCCTTCGAGGTCAGGGATGTTTCTCCCTCCCCGAGGACCGTCCCGGACGAGAGCGCGAGACGAGGAGCCACCCCCATGAGCGTCACGGTCTACAGCAAGCCGGCCTGCGTCCAGTGCGACGCGACGTACCGCGCTCTCGACAAGAAGGGCATCGAGTACTCCGTCGTGGACATCACCCAGGACGCCGAGGCGCTCGAGCTCGTGCGCGGGCTCGGCTACCTGCAGGCTCCCGTGGTCGTCGCCGGTGACGAGCACTGGTCCGGGTTCCGCCCCGACCAGATCACCGCCCTCGCGCAGAAGGTCTCGCCGGTCGTCGCCTGACCGGCCTCCCCGGAGCGTCGCGAGGCGCCCGGAAACCCGTACGGAAGCAGGCGGAGCAGGGCAGGACGGAGGTGCGTCCCCGTGGGGTCGCTCGTGTACTTCTCCAGCGTCAGTGAGAACACGCACCGGTTCGTCCAGCGGCTCGACCTGCCGGCCCTCGGCATGGACGTCCAGCGCATCCCGCTGCGTCCGACCGAGGGCTTCCTGCGCGTCGAGGAACCGTACGTGCTCATGGTCCCGACCTACGGGGGCGGCAACGAGGGCGGTGCCGTCCCGCGCCAGGTCGTGAAGTTCCTCAACGACGTGCACAACCGGTCGTTGATCCGCGGCGTCATCGCCGCCGGCAACACCAACTTCGGCGAGGCCTACTGCATCGCCGGCGACATCATCTCCGCGAAGTGCCAGGTGCCCTACCTGTACGCCTTCGAACTCCTGGGAACAGCCGAGGACGCCGCGCGCGTCCGCGACGGATTGGGACGATTTTGGCAACGACAGTCACGGATTCCGGCGTGAGCGTGGCAGGTGGTGGCACGGTCACCGAGGTGCCGCTCGCGAGCACCCAGCTCGACTTCCACGCGCTCAACGCGATGCTCAACCTCTACGGCCCGAACGGCGAGATCCAGTTCGACAAGGACCGTGAGGCCGCGCGGCAGTACTTCCTGCAGCACGTCAACCAGAACACCGTCTTCTTCCACGACCTCGCGGAGAAGCTGGACTACCTCGTCGAGAACAAGTACTACGACCCGGCCGTCCTCGCGAAGTACGACCGCGAGTTCGTGAAGTCGCTGTTCGAGTTCGCCTACGCGAAGAAGTTCCGCTTCGAGACGTTCCTCGGCGCCTTCAAGTACTACACGTCGTACACGCTCAAGACGTTCGACGGGAAGCGCTACCTCGAGCGCTTCGAGGACCGCGTCTGCATGGTCGCGCTCGGCCTCGCCGACGGCAACGAGCAGGCCGCGCTGGACATCGTCGAGGAGGTCATCTCGGGCCGCTTCCAGCCCGCGACCCCCACGTTCCTCAACGTGGGCAAGGCGCAGCGCGGCGAGCCCGTGTCCTGCTTCCTGCTGCGCATCGAGGACAACATGGAGTCCATCGCGCGCGGCATCAACTCCGCGCTGCAACTCTCCAAGCGCGGCGGCGGCGTCGCGCTGCTCCTGTCGAACATCCGCGAGCACGGCGCGCCCATCAAGCACATCGAGAACCAGTCGTCCGGCGTCATCCCCGTGATGAAGCTGCTCGAGGACTCGTTCTCCTACGCGAACCAGCTCGGCGCGCGCCAGGGCGCCGGCGCCGTGTACCTGCACGCGCACCACCCCGACATCTTGCGGTTCCTCGACACCAAGCGCGAGAACGCGGACGAGAAGATCCGCATCAAGACGCTGTCGCTCGGCGTCGTGATCCCGGACATCACGTTCGAGCTCGCGAAGAAGAACGAGGACATGTACCTCTTCTCGCCGTACGACGTCGAGCGCGTCTACGGCAAGCCGTTCGCCGACATCTCGATCACCGAGAAGTACGACGAGATGGTCGACGACTCGCGCATCCGCAAGACGAAGATCAAGGCGCGCGACTTCTTCCAGACGATCGCCGAGCTCCAGTTCGAGTCCGGCTACCCGTACATCATGTTCGAGGACACGGTGAACAAGGCGAACCCGATCAAGGGCCGCATCACCCACTCGAACCTGTGCTCGGAGATCCTCCAGGTCTCGACGCCGTCGACGTTCAACGAGGACCTCTCGTACGACCACGTCGGCCGTGACATCTCGTGCAACCTCGGCTCGCTGAACATCGCCAAGACGATGGACTCGCCGGACTTCGCGAAGACGATCGACACCGCGATCCGCGCGCTCACCGCGGTCTCCGACCAGACGAGCATCGAGTCGGTGCCGTCGGTCAAGCGGGCCAACGAGTCCGGCCATGCGATCGGTCTCGGCCAGATGAACCTCCACGGCTACCTCGCGCGCGAGCGGATCCACTACGGGTCCGAGGAGGGCATCGACTTCACGAACATCTACTTCTACACGGTCGCCTACCACGCGATCGCGGCGTCGAACCGCCTCGCGATCGAGCGCGGGCGTGCGTTCGGCGGCTTCGAGGACTCGAAGTACGCGACGGGGGAGTACTTCGACAAGTACACCGACCGCGTGTGGGAGCCCGCGACCGAGCGCGTGCGCCGGCTCTTCGCCGACGCCGGCGTGCACATCCCGACCCAGGACGACTGGGCGGCCCTCAAGGCCTCGGTCATGGAGCACGGGATCTACAACCAGAACCTCCAGGCCGTCCCGCCGACGGGCTCGATCTCCTACATCAACAACTCGACGTCCTCGATCCACCCGGTGCCGTCGAAGATCGAGATCCGCAAGGAGGGCAAGATCGGGCGCGTCTACTACCCGGCGCCCTACCTGACGAACGACAACCTCGAGTACTACGAGGACGCGTACGAGATCGGCTACGAGAAGATCATCGACACGTACGCCGCCGCGACGCAGCACGTAGACCAGGGTCTGAGCCTCACGCTGTTCTTCAAGGACACGGTCACGACGCGCGACGTCAACCGCGCGCAGATCTACGCGTGGCGCAAGGGCATCAAGACGCTCTACTACATCCGCCTCCGTCAGATGGCCCTGGAGGGCACGGAGGTCGAGGGTTGCGTCAGCTGCATGCTGTAGTCGCCTGAGGCAACTATAGGTTGCCTCGATGCCCGACGCCGTCGGCCACGTCCCTCAGAGGCGTGGCCGACGGCGCAGGGTCCGGTCCCACGAAGTCGTCCCGGTCGGTCCGGGGTCAGCAGGAGAGAAGAAGGCAGATGTCGCCCACGGGGAAGCTCAAGCTCATCGATCGCGTGAGCGCGATCAACTGGAACCGTCTCGAGG
>VFQP010002224.1_pt1 | contig 22427 bp, 20 predicted proteins | sample 3512351 | NCBI WGS metagenome assembly VFQP01 (sample SAMN10412372, study PRJNA504923) | tailings metagenome | isolation source: Relicate 1 Philex TSF1 revegetated site | place: Philippines: Tuba, Benguet | collected 2017-08-29
AAGAAGGGCTCTGGTAATTATCGGCTTCCGGACCTTTATATTTTTCAGATTGCTTGTACCCGTTTTCTTCACGGAGCTGAATCCATTTTTCACGGGTACTCGATTCTTTCTCCTTTTTTTGAGCAGTAAGTACCAAAGGAAAAACAACCAGGGCGATATGTAAGATCCACTTAATCAAAATCCAAAGATGTTTCCTGGTAACGCTTGCGTTTTCCGAAGTTGGCAAATTGTTTTTTCAAACCTGTTGATTGCGTTTGTTCCTGTGAAGTATAGAACAGGAATCCCATCATGATTACAAAGAAAGGAAGTGAGAACAGGATGAAAAGAATGTATACAATCTGGCGTGCAATATTTGCCGGAACCAGGAAGTCAGTGGTATAATAACGGGAAACATTCTTAATGAAGTTGGCTAATTTATCCAGGAAATCTTCCATAACAGGTTCGCGCATAAAATTCACCTCCTGGTAGCTGAAAACAGCTGCAATCGGTTGCGCGAAAATGAACAGCACGAGGCTCATGAGTGAAATTCCAAGCAACACATTCCCGTAATTTTTCGCACCAAAGCGAAATCCGTCTCCGAAGCGCTTTCCGAAAGAAGATTCCTCTCCTAAAACAACAGATGCTGCCTGGAGCCAGAAGAATGGTGCGACAAACAAAACGAGGAACATCCAGTACCAGGGAACATAAAACAGGATAAGGAAAAGAAAGCTTAATCCCAACCAGGTTCCCGGTAGTTTTTGAAGCATGAATTTGGTGAACGCTTTCAGGTTCGCTTTTTGCTCCTGGTTTTTGAAATGATAGAGTATGGAAAGAGTGAAAATGCTCAGAATAATGGTCCAGACGAATGTAACTACGACGTCGCTGATGGATTTGATATCAAACCCCATGATGATGCTTAACTGGGAAGCCCAGTCGTATTCATATTGATGCGTCAGATCTTCGTAACGGATTAAATCCTGGAAAATGACCACTGCAGCAATGACCGGAATGGTGAAAACCAGGTTGTAGCGCATGATTTTCCCGATATGCACCCGGTAAAAAGAGAAGGTATCGGAGAATATTTGCCCGAAAGTTCTGATTTTATGCAGGTCGAATACATTGATGTACGTTTTGATCGGCGGATCACTTTCGTGAACCAGTTCCGGATGACGTCTTGCAACAATCATCGGGTAAATGATGTAATAGAAAATAATAATGGAAAATGAAATCGTAATGATCGCCCATTTGGACCAATCGGCCAGTTCCTGGTAATTGTGCGTGACGAAACTCTCCAGGAATCCTGCGGCAATCAGGAACGGAATCAACGACATCATGATTTTCAAACCGCGTTTTGCCGAAAGCTGAAGACTTTGCAAACGGGTATACGAACCCGGAAATAATAAGCCGTTTCCAAGCGTAATTCCTGCTCCGCCCGCAATGGCAATCGCACTGATCTCAAATGCTCCGTGAATCCAGATTCCCAGGAAAGAAACAACCAATAAGCCTTTCAAATGGAAGAAATACTGGAAAGCTCCTAACATGATAGCATTGTTGAAGATCAGGATGTGCGTACCGATTGTAAAGAGAATTCCTGCAATGAAGGTGTAAAATGCGACCTGGATATTATTGAGTGTAATATCAAAGAACATTTTGACTTGTGTACTGCTATGATAAACACCCAGTGGATCACCTTTTTCAATGTTCTTCAAAGTCATTTCAACGTATGCGTCACCCATGATCATGCGCGGGAAATCCGGGTTGAAATGTGTGGAAATAGCTCCTACGAGTGTCCAGAAGATGAAAACAAACAGCGCGAACAACAGGTTCTTACGCGATCTGTAAATTTCAAGTGGAATCGAAACACGCCAGACGGAAAACAGTTTTTTCAGGGAATCTTTTCGCTGTTTGTGAACGAGATTGTGAATTCCCTGGGCAATTTGATTCAGATAAACACGAACTGTCCGTTTGTTATAGAACGTTTGAGCATAACTTAAATCGTCCGTGATATCGGAGTATAAGTCTGCAATTTCTTCAGGATCACTGGTTTGATTTGAAGTCAAAGACTGGAATTTCTTCCATTTTTCTTTGTTTTGTTCTATGAAGGAGGTTTCTTTCATCTGGAAGGATAAAAATAGTTTTTTTCTTGAATCCGTATCGCATTCCTCCCTGAAATTTATTTGTCATTAGGCATTTAGCTTAAGGAAAAGAAGACCGGGCGACTTAGTTCGACAAGCCACGCAGTCTATTTTTTCTTTGAAGATTTATGAGAGATTTCGAACTTTCCGATTTTCAGGAAAAAGCCACCTTTCTCCGTTTCAGTGGCTTTTCCTGTTTTGAAATCTACGGGGGTGTTTGTTTTTTCGGAGATTGTATTTGTAATGATCGGAATCGGGTTCTTCATATTTGAGCTTCCTGTATTGGAAGCAAGATCTTTGCTTGGCGCTTTGTTCACATCATTATCCAGAGTTGGTGCAACAGGTTGTTTGTTGTCCTTCACTTCCGGCAAAATAGTCGGGTGATGCGGCTGAACTTTGTTATTATCTGCCAATTGGTTTTTCGGAGCTTCTGATTCCGGAACGACGATCTTTGGCTGCTCTTTTTGAGATTCTTTCGGCTGCTGAATAGCCGGAGAATGTTTGTGAGCCATGGCCGGAGCTTCTACTCCGACAGCGTTGTAATTCTCTTTAATGACTTCAGGAGTAGCATTCTTTTGTGTTGCTACAGACTCGTTTTTCGGCGTTTTTTTGTGATCGTTGTCCGCAAGATTCTTGTGAGCAGAACCTCCATTTGTTGTATTTCCGTTTCCGCCCAACTGGAAGAACAGGATCAGAATAGCAGCAGCACTTGTTACAGCGGCCATTAATCTCCAGGAAACAAAGGCAATCTCCTTGTGCTTCAGTTCTTCTTTTGCGTCGTAAGGAACAGCGTGCGCTTCCAAACGGGTTGCTTCGTAATCCCGGATCATTTTCTGAGCTTCCGGATGTTTCGCTAAATAAGTGTTTAGTTGTGCATCTTCATTCCCGGACAATACACTTTCAACCTTCCCGATTGCGAAATAATCCAGGTTTTCGGCAGAAATGACACGATCTTCTTCCTTTTTGAGTAATTCCTTTTCAAGGGGAGAAAGCAGTTCCGGTGCATCATCCAGGATGATCAGCTCTTCATCCTCTAAACGCAATTCCGGATGAACTTCTAAAAACTCTTCAAGCGCAATACGCTCGGAGTCGGAAAGATTTCCCTCCAGGTAATCCAAATAGTAGGATTCGTAATTGTCGATATGAATGAGTTTTTTCATGCTACTAATTCTGTTGATTTCAGATAGTTTTTCAAGGTCTGTCTCGCTCTGAAAATATACACTTTCACCTGCGATTCGTTCAATGAAGTAATATCTGCTATTTCATTGTAATTGTATCCCTCATAGTCTCTCAGCAAAATCACCGTTTTTTGAATTTCCGGTAACTTGTTTACTGCTTCCTGCAAGGTTTTCTGAACATCAAAGAGATGACTCAATTGGTCATCCTGCTTGACATCCTGTCCGTCATAGCTAGTGGTTCTCTTTTCCTTTTTTAAGGTATCCACCAATTGGTGGTAAGCTGTCGTAAACAAATAAGACTTTGCTTTCGACGCATCAATGCTTTCATGTTTTTCCCAAACTTTCGAGAACGTATCCTGGATAATGTCTTCGGATAACATTCTGTTTTGGGTGTGTTTTACTACAAACCGAAATAAATTATCAGCATACAATTCAACCGCCTCGTTGTATTCTTTTCTAGTCATGTAGTCGTTTAACAGTCGTAAGACCATTTCACGTCAATAAAGTTACAGCACTTTTAAAAGTTTTTTAAAATTATTTTTAAACACCTTGTTTTTTAGCGGGTTATAAGCGTATTTTCGTTTGAAATTTAAAACCAACTGAAATGAAAGTAGTTGTTACATTGCTCCTGGCCGTTTGTAGTTTTTCGGTTTCAAGAGCTCAGTGTGATGCGGATGTCCGCGAAGCTTTTGGAGGCGTGTCGTCAATAACGGTTTATAATACTTACATCACGATCGGTGCAATTGCGGATGCTTATGTGAATGATGTGTATAATTCCGACCGTGTCAAAGAATTAATGGGAGAACAAACCAGTATGTTGCAGGCAGTTATTGACATGCTTGCAAAATGTCGTCAGGCAAAAAGCAATGGTCTCAGCAGTGACGATGTACTTTACGTGCAGGAGTTGATAGATTGCCTGACATCTTTGAAGAAAGAAGCTCAGGGTTTGAGTGATTACTCCGATACGAAAAGCGAAGAAGCGCAAGACAGGTATAATACGAATCGCGATAAGGCCTGGAAGCAGATCTCCGCTTTATTGGGACTTGATAAGTAATTATCAACCTGGTTACCGGGCTCACTTTTAAACCGAATCATACAAAGAAAGGGACGCGATATCGCGTCCCTTTCTGTTATTTGTTTTCTTGTTGAATATTAAAACTCAAACGTTTCCATAAACTTGGTAGTGAAATTTCCTTCGTTGAATTGAGGATCTTCCATCAGTTTCTGGTGGAATGGAATCGTTGTTTTGATTCCTTCGATGATGTATTCGTCCAAAGCACGCTTCATTTTCAGAATTGCTTCTTCACGTGTTTGAGCAACTACGATCAATTTCCCGATCATGGAGTCATAGTTCGGTGGAATCGTGTAACCTGCATAAGCATGTGTATCAATTCTCACACCATGACCTCCCGGAGAATGATAGCTCGTGATTTTCCCCGGAGACGGACGGAAATCAGCATACGGATCTTCTGCGTTGATACGGCATTGGATCGCGTGCATTTGCGGATAGTAATTCTTCCCTGAAATTTTCTCTCCGGCAGCAATTTTAATCTGCTCTTTGATCAAATCGTAGTTGATTACTTCTTCCGTAATGGTATGCTCTACCTGGATACGTGTATTCATTTCCATGAAGTAGAAATCACGGTTTTTGTCAACCAGGAATTCTACTGTTCCAACACCTTCGTAATTTACAGCCTTAGCCGCTTTAATTGCAGCCTGACCCATTTTCTCACGTAATTCATCAGTCATGAACGGAGAAGGAGTTTCTTCTACCAATTTCTGGTGACGACGCTGAATGGAACAATCACGCTCGGATAAGTGACATGCGTTTCCGAATTGGTCTCCCGCAATCTGGATTTCGATGTGACGAGGCTCTTCGATGAATTTCTCCATGTAGATTCCGTCGTTTCCGAATGCCGCACCTGCTTCCTGACGAGCTGAATCCCAAGCCGGTTCCAATTCCTCCTCATTCCAAACGATACGCATTCCTTTTCCACCACCACCAGCGGTAGCTTTCAGGATAATTGGATACTTAATTTCAAGAGCCGTTTTGCGCGCATCGTCCAAATCTGCCAACAATCCTTTGGATCCTGGGATACAAGGAACTCCTGCAGCAATCATGGTTGCTTTTGCAGTTGCTTTATCACCCATTCCGGCAATTTGCTCTGGCAAAGCTCCAATGAACTTGATTCCGTGTTCCTGACAAACACGTGAGAATTTTTCATTCTCAGATAAGAATCCGTAACCCGGGTGGATTGCGTCCGCATTGGTAATTTCCGCTGCTGCAATAATGTTTGCAATTGACAAGTAAGACTTACTACTCACAGCAGGTCCGATACAAACTGCTTCATCAGCAAAACGCACCGGCAAACTTTCTTTATCCGCAGTAGAATATACTGCTACCGTTTTGATTCCCATTTCCTTGCATGTACGAATGACACGCAAAGCGATCTCGCCACGGTTGGCAATTAATATTTTTTTGAACATAAAATCGTGTTTAATGAGTAACTGGTTGCTCTAATTAGAAACAACTGTCAATTAAGCAGGATCTACCAAAAATAATGGTTGATCGTATTCAACTGGTGTAGCGTCGTCAACCAACACTTTTACGATTTTCCCTGAAAACTCTGATTCGATTTCATTGAACAATTTCATCGCTTCGATAATACAAACTGTATCTCCTTTGCTGATGGATTGACCAACGCTTACAAAAGGATCTTTATCCGGTCCGGAAGAGCGGTAGAAAGTACCGATCATCGGAGATTTTACAGTAATCAATTTTGAATCTTCTGCAGGAGCAGATTCAGTTGCTGCAGGCGCTGCAACCGGAGCAGGTGCTGCTGCTGCCTGTACCGGAGCTGCTACCATTTGAGGAACAGCCGGAGCAGTTGCCTGTACGATAATTGGGGACTCAGACTTTTTACTTTCTGATTTAATCGTGATTTTAAAGTCTTTTTGCTCAATTTCTACTTCCGTAACACCTGATTTTGCTACAAACTTAATTAAGTCTTGGATTTCGTTCAGATTCATATCAGTATAATTTATAAAGTTGTTTTTTCGATTATTATTAAGAGTTATACGCCCATTTCAAATAGATAGCTCCCCATGTAAATCCACCTCCGAAGGCAGATAAGATCAGGTTGTCACCTTTTTTCAATTGTTTTTCCCAATCCCACAAACAAAGTGGTAAGGTACCTGCAGTGGTATTTCCGTAGCGCTGAATGTTGATCATTACTTTCTCTTTCGGAACACCCATTCTGTCTGCTGTTGCATCAATAATACGAAGGTTTGCCTGGTGAGGAACCAACCAATCCACATCATTTGCAGTGAGATTGTTTCTTTCCATAATTTCCGCAGAAACTTCTGCCATATTGGTTACGGCAAATTTGAATACCTGCTTTCCTTCCTGCTTTACAAAGTGCAGACGCTGATCAATGGTTTCATGAGTAGGAGGATTCGCAGAACCGCCTGCAGGTTGATACAAATATTGTCTTCCGGAACCGTCGGAACGCAGAATAGCATCCTGGATTCCTAAACCTTCTGTATTTGGTTCCAATAAAACAGCACCACCACCGTCACCGAAAATAACACAGGTTGTGCGATCCTCGTAATCCAGGATAGCACTCATTTTGTCGACACCGATAACGATTACTTTTTTGTGTTTTCCGGATTCGATGAATCCTGCACCTGTCTGTAAACCGTAAATGAACCCGGAACATGCCGCGATCAAATCGTAACCCCAGGCATTTTTAAGTCCCAGTTTATCGCAAACAACGTTAGCTGTTGAAGGGAAAGGATAATCCGGAGTGACTGTCGCCAAAATAACCAACTCGATATCCAGCGGATCTGTGTTGGTTTTTTCCAAAAGTCCTTTCACTGCGGCAGCAGCGATATCCGAACAAGCACCTTCACGAAGAATGCGTCGCTCTTTAATTCCGGTTCTTGATGTGATCCATTCGTCGGAAGTATCAACAATTTTAGCTAAATCGTCATTTGTAACTACTTCCTCAGGAAGGTAGCCGCAAATGCCCGTTATCGCTGCAGTGATTTTACTCATTTTATTGATTAAAAGCTTCGTTAATGTTTTTTGTGAGATCTGATTTGGCTACCTCGTAGGAGTGTAGTAGCATACTTTTTACGGCTTTGTCGTTGGAAATTCCATGACCGATAATCACATTACCCTTCACTCCCAAAATCGGAGTTCCGCCATAATTTTCGTAATTAAAACGATCAAAGTATTCATCACGAATGCCTCTTTTACGCATCAATGTATAGATTCCTTCGGCTTGCTTCAAAGCAATGTTTCCGGTAAATCCGTCACAAACAACTACGTCGGCCATACCCGTAAATAAATCACGACCTTCAATGTTTCCAATGAAATTGATTTCATCCGATTCCGCCATTAGCTTATGAGCGGCAATCGTCAATAAATTTCCTTTGGTCTCTTCTTCTCCGATATTCAACAAACCGATCCGGGGTTTTTCTACACCATAAACACTTTTAGCGTAGAGGCTTCCGAGGATCGCAAACTGATACAGAACATCAGGTTTGCAATCAGCGTTCGCCCCAACATCCAAAAGAATGGAGTTGTTGCCATCGACTGTTGGTAATACGGAGGTAATACAGGGACGAATGATGCCTGCGATGGTATTGATCTTGTAGATCGCACCAACGAGCATTGCTCCGGTATTTCCGGTACTTGCAAAAATATCAATATCCTTTTTGGCGAGCAAATCAAAACCCACCGCGATACTGCTATGCGGTTTGTTCGGAATTGCGCGCGTCGGATGGTCGTGCATCGTGATGATATCCGGAGCATGAACAATGTCGTATGCATCCGGAGTTTCATTCAACGCGTTAAGGCCACTCAAGATTTGATCCTGGTCGCCAATCAACACGAGACGCACGTCCTGAGGAAGTTCTTTTCTAGCAAGTACAGCACCGGCTATATTAGCGTCAGGTGCAAAATCACCGCCCAAAATATCTATTCCTATCTTCATCAGGAGGAATGTTTAATAAACAGCGAATTAAATCGCTACTTCTTTCTCAGCTACTACTCTTCCTTTGTAGTACAATTTGCCTTCATGCCAGTGAGCATGGTGGAACAAATGTGGCTGCCCTGTTGTAGGACAAGTTGCAATGTTCTTCGCGATTGCTTTGTCGTGAGTTCTTCTTTTGTCACGACGTGTGCTCGACTGTCTGCGTTTTGGATGTGCCATTTTACTTATTTATTTCAATCGTTAATTCAAGTTTTTCAATGCGGACCACCTCGGATCTATCGGTCTGTCGTCATCCGGATCTGAATCGTCATCATCATCTCCTTCTTCGTCTTCCCAGTCATCCTCGCTGTCCTCATCATCTTCCCAATCTTCATCGTCGTCCCATTCGTCGTCATCCGGTTCATTTGCATTTACAATGTACTTGTTATACAAATCCATTACTTCCTCGTTGCATTCTCCTTCAGGATGAATTCTCCGGGTTGGTAATGAAATAACCAACAACTCATAGATCGGTGCTGAAACATCCAGTTCAAACGATTCGGGATGAAGAATAATTAAATTCTCATCTTCCGAAACTTCTGTTCCGAACTTGTAAACAATGCGGTAATTTCCGTGAACCGGGACTTCCATCGGATCGTTGCAACGATCACACGGAGTAACCACAGTTCCTGAAAGCGAAAATTCCGCTATCATCATTGTTTCTTTCTTTTCTAATGCCAGTTCAACATGAACATTCGCATCATCAATCAGCGTGTTTTCAACACCTTCAAAGAACGATTTGTCTATGTCGAATTCATAGCGATGCGTCCCTATTTTTAACCCGACAAAATGGATTATGAACTCATTCGTAGATTTCTTCACTACACAAAAATTGGAGGGCAAAGGTAGAAAAAATAAACGAATAGATGTTGATAATCTATTAAATTTTAATTTTCATCTAAATTATCTCTGCCTGTTTTAATACTTAGCACCGCCTGAAGCGGTGCTTTTTATATCTGCTTCGATACGTGTTGTCTATCGGAAGTCGTACTTTCCCTTACTCAATTTCATGTTGTCTGTCTCCCTTTTTACGGTGATGGGCAGACTCCTGGATTTGTAATGGGTTTGCACCGGCATCTTTTAAAAACTTACGTGTTTTGAAGATGTCCATCGCCAGGTAAATAGCGCTTCTCATGGATTGAGGGTTTGCTTCGTTTTTCCCTGCAATATCAAATGCGGTTCCGTGATCGGGTGAAGTTCTCACAATCGGCAAGCCGGCTGTATAATTCACTCCGTCTTCAAATGCAAGGGCTTTAAATGCTGCCAATCCCTGGTCGTGATACATCGCCAAAACGGCATCGTATTGACTGCGTGTCGGACTGCCGAAAAATCCGTCAGCAGGGAAAGGACCGAAGGCAAGAATGTCTTCATTCTTAGCTAAATTAATTGCCGGAGTAATCGTTTCAGCTTCTTCCGTGCCCATTTTCCCGTTTTCGCTTGCGTGCGGATTTAAACCGAAAACTGCAATTTTCGGACGTTGTATTCCGAAGTCTTTTTTTAAACTGCTGTCCAGCTCTTTAATCTTCGCAAGAATTTTCTCACGGGTTAATGCTCCTGAAACGTCTTTTAAAGGCAAATGAGTCGTTACTAAAGCAACGCGGAGAGATCCGCTTACCATCATCATCAACGCCTCTTCCTTGCCAGCTAAATGCGCTAAATATTCGGTGTGTCCCGGAAACTGGAATCCTGCCTTTCCGATTGCTTCCTTGGAAATCGGAGCCGTTACCAGGATGTCAATTTTTCCGGAAGCCAAATCTTCAGTTGCGCGTTCCAAAGAAAGGAAAGCATATTTTCCGCTGGTTTCCGTTCCTTTTCCCACATCAAACTGAACTTCTTCGTTCCAGACATTGACAATGTTGATTTTACGATTCACTGCATCCGTTGCTGATTTGCAAGTCTGGTAATTGAATTCCGGTTCGTTGAGTGCCTTTTTATGAAAGGAAATGGTTTTGGACGACGCATAAATAATAGGCGTGCAATCCAATAACAACCGGTTATCTGCTAATGATTTGATGACTACTTCCGGCCCGATTCCGTTGATGTCTCCAATGGAAATCCCAACGCGGATCGGAACAGCGGGACCTTCTTCCTTGATTTTTTCTTTCTCTTTTTCCATCTTATGAAAGTCGTTTTAGGAAGTTAATTAACAAGCGGATTCCGGTACCTGTTCCGCCAAAACCTTTGTAATCCTGCGGTTTATCCAAAAATGCAGGTCCTGCGATATCCATGTGTATATAAGGTGCTTTCACGAAATGCTCCAGGAATTTTCCCGCTGTAATCATTCCGGCATAACCGCTTCCGATGTTGTTCAGATCCGCAATTTTGGATTTCATTTCATCGAAATAATCATCCCAGAACGGAAATTCCACGACACGTTCATGCGTTTCCATTCCGGCTTCGTTCAAATGATTGAAATATTTTTTATCCGCATTTCCCATGATGATGGATGCTTTGGAACCGATTGCGCGAACGGCTGCTCCGGTTAAAGTTGCAGCGTCGATTACCAATTCCGGCTTGTATTTGTCTGCATATGCCAAAGCATCTGCTAAGATCATACGACCTTCAGCGTCAGTATTTAAAACTTCGACAGTTGTTCCGTCATACATCGTGATGATGTCACCCGGTGCGTATGCATTCAATCCCGGGCGGTTATCTGTTGCCGGGATTAACCCGATCAGGTGAATGGGTAATTCCATCATAGCAGCTGCGTAAATTGTTCCAGCCATCATGGCAGCTCCGGCCATGTCGGATTTCATGGAATCCATCGAACCGGCTGTTGGTTTCAAACTCAAACCTCCGGTATCGTAAACAACTCCTTTTCCAACCAAAACAATCGGTTTTTTGTTGCTCGGCTTTTTCGGTTTGTATTCAATAATCGTAAAAGTTGGTGGATCAACAGATCCTTTATTTACAGCCAGCAAACCGCCCATTTTCAGCGCTTCGATCTTGGATTTTTCCAGGATGGTTACGGAAAATTTCGCTTCTTTCCCTTTTGCTTCAATAGATTCTGCCAATTGTGTTGCATTCAACCCTGAAACCGGTTCGTTTACCAGGTCGCGTGCCCAGAATACCGCTTTCAAAGTAGCTGAAAGTTCTGAAAGGGAAGCTGCTGTGATTTTCGCGGAGAAATCAATTGTCTCCAAGGCGAATTTTTCTTTAGCGGCCTCTTTCCGGTATCTCAGGTATTGGTAGCAGGAAAGTGCGAAACCTTCTGCCGTTAGCAAGCTGTTTGATTTCCCGCCGTCAATAAAAATGCTTTTTACTTCTTTCGGTAAAACTCCGCGAAGTTTGTTTCCCATAACGCGTTGTTTCTCATCGCTTGCCTGGTCCTTGATAAACACATAGTGTTTTCCTTTCAGTGGTAAATGAAGAAATTGTGCGTCTTCGTTTTTGTGGAATAATTCCAGTTCTTCTGAAATGACTTTCGGAAGTTTTGTTTGTGTTTCTATCTTTTTCCCAACAAGGACAACGAGGCCTTCTTGCTGGTCGAACACAGCAGATGTATTAAAATTCATATGAATCGAATTGCGTGAGTTGTAAAGATACTATTCGAATTATGAATTATGAATTACGAATTACGAATTAATTTGATTTCTTGATGTTTTTTAATTTTCGGTAGCCAAAAATGCCCGTTGGAATGAGAATGATAAGCAAAGGCCAGATAGAAAGTAACGATAACACAAAACCGACGATCGCACTCCAGCCTTTCGATAACGAATTTCCCGCATCTTCCCAGAAACTGTTTTCATCAGGTGCTGCCGGAGGATGAGACAATGCCTTGAATAATTCGATATTCAATGTTCCGTAACCAACCTGGTTGTCTAAAAACCGCAAACGACCTTCCTGGCTTTCGATTTCTTCAATCAATTGACGCACCTGGTTTTCGATTGCTAACAGGTCGTCTACATTTTTTGCATTACCTGTAATTTCCTGGTAGCGTTTCAGGTAAGCTTTCTTGCTTTTCAAGCGTGTTTCAATGTCGTAGTATTCTTCCCCGACATCTTCCGCATGAACGTTCTTTGAAAGGATTTCATCCGAGCCGGAGTTGATGTTTTGGAGTAATTGGTCAAAATTGGCTGAAGGAATCCGCAGTTGCAAAGAATAGCGCAATTCGTAAGCGGATTTGCTGAAAGATTCGTTGTCGTAATAACCACCAACCTGTCTTAAGATTTTATCCAGGTTGGCTTTGCTTTTTTCAATGTTCTTGGACTTGAGGGTAAGTTCCCCGGTTTTGATGAGTTTTTGCTGTTGAACGTTTTGTTCGGTCTTTTTGAATTCATCGGAATAACTTTGATTACTTTGAGATCCTTCATTCTGAATCCCGGATGCATCAAATGTTGATTCTAGAACTTTCTCACGGGCATTTTTGTTTTCTGTTTGGTTCTCTGATGAACAAGCAAGGAGGAAAATCGGGAGTAAGGCAATGCTTACTGATTTGAAGATGGAATGTGACATAGTTGAACATTTAGTTCTGAATGTTACACATTACACGGATAAAGGTTCAATCAGCTGGATTTTGAAACTTGCTGTCCCAGGTTTTTCAACATTTTGATCGTTCTTTCGAGGTTTTTCAGATCGATGTCCTGCAAGAATTTGACATAAAACTCTTCGAACATTTTGTTGTATACGCGACACATTTTTTTGCCCTCTTCTGTCAGAATGATGAGCTTGTTCCGGCGATCTGCTGTGTCTTCCTGGCGCAAAACCAGGTTTTTGGACGAAAGTTTGTCAATGATCGGTGTGAGATTTGCCTTGTTCTTGCGCACGGTATCGGCAATTTGCTGTTGATTGATCTGATGATTTCTCGATAGAACAATGAGTACCTCGAACATTTCCACCGTAATTCCAAGATCGTTGTTTTTCAATTTCTTCTTGAAATAAGCCTGAATGATAAAGCGAACTTCTTTGATGGAATCAATCAGCTCTATCAATTTCACCATATTGCTATTTTCGATTTCAATCATACTATAAAGTTAAAAACAAAACAGTTATGTATTGTAACTAAACATTCAGAGAAATAGTGAAGTGACTAAGTTATTGAGTTATCTGAAATAAAGAGCAATTTTTTTACTGCTCTTTATTCAAGTGTTTGATTTTCTATGGATTAGTAACCTTCGTAATTAAGTTCGTCATCGAAATAACCTTCCGGAGCTTCTCCGTTGTTCATATTGATTCCGTAATACTTTCGTTTCAATTCTTTCCCCATGCGGTAGGTGATGACGCTGACATCAAGTAATTTTTCCTGGTAACTCAAAATCGCATCCAAATTTTCGAGGTTGGGATTCAGGCAGATTTCACTCATGTTTTTCACACTTCCCAAATCTCCTTTCAACCAGCGGCCGTTGCGTTTTCCCTGGATGTATTCACCGACCTGGTTCAGGTTTCCGTTTACATCATAGATCTTCCAGATCCCGGTCGGAAGACCGTCTTTCACCCAACCTTCATTTTGAATCGATCCGTTGTCGTAATAATTTTTGACGTACCCGTTTCTGCGATGTTGTGTGGTGTCTTTTTCCCAGAAACAATACAACATGCGTTCTTCGTTGTGATCGGTATGCGCACAGTCGTATTTTTCGAACTTTTCAATGATCCAGCTTTTGCTTAGCGGATTGTCGTGTTCGTCGAGGTAGTAAAGAATTCCTTTGGATTTGAACCTGATGCTGTCATTGACCTGGATAATGGAGTCGAAATATTCCACTTCCATGAGTTTTTTGCCGTAATAGTTGAAATACTTCCAACACCCGGTTTTCACTCCTTTGGAAATAGTTCCGATGCGGGCAATGGTGTCGTTCGGGTAGTATTTCGTGATGTTGTAATCGATTCCTGATTTGTTCACTAAGCTTGGACGCCCGTAATAAGGTTCATACAATCCGTAATCCGAATAACCTGCCTGGTAAATCAGTTGTTCAATGCTGGAGCTTTCAGTAATATCGGCAAAGTTGAACGGAATGGAATCGCGCCAGTCAAATTCATAACGGACACTCAGTTCGTTTTCCTCCCAAATTTTTTCTTCAACCGGTTGATTGTACTGAAACTTGACATATTGGTATCTGAACCCGAGCGTGTCGTAAGCTTCGTAGTCATCAATCGGATCGCCGTTCAGGAAAAACCCTTTTTTCGCCAGTTTTCCGTTGGAATGATAGGCTACCGACTGCCCCTGAAGCAACCCGTTTTTAAACCCGAGATCAAAAATCAAAATAGAGTCTTTCCCTGGGTAAGTGAAATAAGTCTTTACGTTCCCGTCCAGGAATCCGTCGCGGTAATAGGATTGATTGTAGAACAGCTTGTTTCTTTTGAATTCCACACCTTCTTTTGCACCGTCTTTGTAATTCACGTAGTTCAGGGTGTCACCTTTCCAGTTTAGTTGTACAAAAGGACCATCCAGCGCTCCGTTTTTGAAATAGCATTTGGTTTCCGGGTAATACACGGGTTTTGACGGGTATTCTTCAAACTTGCTTAGCGGATCCGGATATTCGTAGTCTTCGATGTTTTTTTTCGGTTTTGCTTTCGGAGCTGCGCATTCATAATCGATGTTTTCTCCGTGTGCTTCACCGTTTTTATAGCCGATGGTTGAGCGGACTTTCCCGAACTGATCTTTGTAAGTCCACATACCTTCCTGTTTTCCATTCAGGAATTTTCCTTCTGCAGATGCGATAAAAGAACTGTTTTTATTGATTATTGCCGCAGATGCAGAATAGTCGATATCCGTATACGTCACCTGGTCAAATCCGTATGGCTGATTTTCATATGCTGCTAAAAAGGTTCCGTAAAGATTTGGAAAAAGAGCCGCCACTGAATGGGAAAGTTGTCCCGAACCATTGAACTCAGAAACATAACCCAACAGGATATCCGAACGCTTTTTTGATTTCAGGAAACCTTTCAATGCAGATTTGTACAGTTTCAGGTCGGTTGTACTGTTCGGAAGCGTTACCTGGATGGATTGATCACTGGCCTTCACGCTGAAACTTCCTTTTTTATCGTTCAGCTTGAAGGTTCCTGTAAATGGTTTTTCATTGACCAATAGTTCCTGGTCGCTTTCCTTGCTGTACTTGTATTCCCAGTAGAAAGCCAGTTTTTCAAGCATAAATGTGTCTGAAAGATTCGTTTTCCAGTATTCATCAAGTGTTCCGTTTTCGATGATACGCAGTTCAATATTTTTGAAGCGGATGGTTTTTACCGAATTGGCATTCAGATAATCTTCTGAGAAAACAACTTCCTGTTTCGTTACGGTATCACCCAATAAATTCCGTTCAAACGAATAGAGTGTTCTGATTTTCGGGTAGAAATAAACCTGTTTTGCAATGGAAGAATCAACCTTAAACAATTCCTCGATAAACAAGACTTTTTCAGGAGTCGTTTCCAGGTACAAATCAACATCTTCGGCATATACAAATGTGGGTTTACCATAATTCCGGTCGTAGACTTTTTGATTGATGGTTGCGGTTGCACGATCATTATCTTCGGGCTGTTTAAGTGCATTACCCTTGGAGTCGTACCATAGTTCAGAGTATTTGATACCATTATAATCGTAAAATCGCTGTACATATTGGTTTGAATCACTGATGAAAACCACTTCGTTTGCGATGGTTCCATTGTCCCAATAAACAGGCTCTTCTTTCACCAGTGAGCCGTCTTTTACTTCAAAGCGATATTGAAGTTGCCCGTTCTGATAGTAATGCTCTACGACACCTTCGTATTTGTACAGGTAACCAATCGAATCGATCAGATCGTTTAGAGTATAGCGCTTTCCTTTGACAAATTCATACGACTCATTCGGGTTATAACGCTGGTTGAAAGGGTCTTCCATGTCTAGGGTATAATCGTAATCGTCATAGAGTTCTTCGCCTTCATAACTGGTCAGATTTTCCTCCGGAAGTTCAAGATCGTTGGTATCGTGTTCCAGGACGGTATAGAATGAATCGAATTCCGGGAAATCAGTTTCATACCCGTAGCTTTGTTCATCGCCGCTGTTTTGAAGGATCAGCGAGTCATTGACGTCGTACCGGTAAGTCATAAAATCATAAGGGATAACCGAATGCCGGATAATCGGGGATTTTCCTCTTTTTTGATCCGTACGCAGAGTGTAACGATCAATCAAAGTCTTTTCTTCGCTTTTTGTAATGGTGAGTTTGCCTTTTTTGTCTACCGATACAATGGTTTTGTATTCATAGATTTCCCATGCTCCGCTTTCCTTATCATTTGTGTAATGACCGGAAGTAAGTAGCTCGTTATTTTCATAAACGGTGTAAGGACCGTTCTTTAAACCGTCCAGGAAGTGAATGCTGGTTGTATTCGTGTCGAACTGAAGACTTTTAAACCGGTTTTCAAGACTCTCGTTCGGATTGTATTTGTAAGAGGCATCCGTTCTGAGCGAGTAGGTGTAAACTTTCCAAAGCCCTGTTTTTTCGCTGTTCAGATAGGCTCCGGTTTTGATCACTTTTCCTTCCGGATTGAGCCAGGTACTTGTTCCTGTAATGGCATTGTTTTTAATAGAGAAATAGGCTGCAACAATATCGTTTTTATAACGGAGAACCCGTTTTGAAATATAAGGAATGTCGCGATAAAACATGACATAATCCCCGTCGGGCAGACTGGTTAAAGCCGGTGTAGGATCTATTGATATACTGCTGTTTGCCGTTACCAGGAAGTAGGGATATCGTTCCAGGATTTCTTCAAAATCTTTCAGGTCTTTTTTAGATGATTTGGGAAACTTGAGAGCATTTTTCTTTTCAAGCGGAGTGATCGGTTCTTCCGTTACAGAAATGATCTTCTCATTCCGGTCGTCGCGCTTGATGACTTCTTTCCGATCTGCGAAATTGAGGTAATATTCCTGCATTCCCTGGACAGACTGCTGATGCGGATATACCAGGTATTTTTTTCCTTCAATAGTCACCTGATCTACCTGGGCGGATGAAAGGAATGAAAAAAGAACCAGGAAAGTGGATAAAACTTTTTTTTCTAAGTAATTGCTGATCATGAAAGACAGTGATTTAATTGTGTTGTCAAAGTACGCGAATATAACGGGTGTTATTCATAAAATGAATAGGTGAGGATTTCCTGCGTCTGGTAATGATTCACGCTTTCCACATGTTCTTTTTTATGAACCACCTTTTCGGGTAGCTTTTTGCTGTTATAATAAATGAACGATTTCACGGAAGTTACAAAGGTTTCATCAATAAAGGTTGAATCCAGGTAACCGTTGAAACGACCGTTTGCGTAATTGAAATAGCGCTTCTTGAAAAACGGGTAATCTTCGTTGGTAATTACCTTCGGGTAGTTTTTCGAATAGTAGCTGTAGTTTGAAACAAACTTTTCCTTGACCTTGTTTCGTACTTTGTAACGCTTGACAGGTTTTTCGGGTTCTCCCAAAACAATCCAGTCATTTGGTAAAGGATTGGCAATGGAATCTACGGAAAGCGGCCCGAAGTACTTTTTATTGAGAACAAAATGAATCAGATCCAGGTTGTTTGATGCCTCAAACGAAGCATAATCCGGGGTGATTCGCCCGGCATTGTATGTAAACGTGTTGTTTTCCACTCCGTAGAGATTGTCCTTTTGAACGACCTCGCAATAGCCTAAAGAGCCGGGTTTTCCGATTTGAAAGGATTGATTCGAAATCACAATTCCTTCCGAGAAATCGGTTATTTGCATCTGAACAAGTCGGCCGCTTTGATTGAATGTGTAGATAATGGTTCTTTTCGGGAAGGTTTCATCATCGGAATCGCCGTTATATGCACTTGTGTCGGAAATAACTCCTTTGAATGACGTAATGGTGAGCTGCTTGATTTTTTGCTTGGCAGCGATGCTGTCATTAAACCAAAACGGAAAATTGATCAGTAAAGAAACTTCTTCCTGGAAATAAAGCGGATGGATGAAATCAGGAGTGATTTCAGTATGTTGAATCGGAACCTTCTTCTTTTCAGTGCAGTCAGAAAGTGTAAATCCCAAAAGAATCAAGAGGTAAACAGTCAATCGTTTCATCCATTTAAAGGTAATATATTTTATGACATGGATTGAAAACTGTCTACAGAGGAGATGAATTTAGGTCTTGCGCCGGCGTTCTGGTGATTTGTTTTTTCTTCCGGGAACAATAGAACCGCTTCGGGTATTGAAAGGAATCAATTTAAACCAGGGAAGTATTACAGGTTTATTTCCGGTGACACTTCCCTGGCTGGTAAAGATCTCCGAAGAGATTAGATCGCCGTGTATCCGCCGTCAGCAATAAAGTAACTTCCTGTTGTGAATGAGGATTTGTCTGAGCTTAAAAAGGCAACTAAATCAGCAATTTCCTGTGGCGTTCCCAAACGATTCATACTTGCCTTACCTGCAATGTATTCCATCGCGGCTTTGTCGAGATGTTCCGTCAACAAGGGAGTTTCAATGTATCCGGGGCCAACAGCATTACAACGGATGTTTTTCTGACCGTATTCTGCTGCAATGTTTTTGGTGAGTCCTACTACTCCGTGTTTTGCTGCGGTATACGCAGGGCTGTTCGGAGCGGCTACGGTACCATGAATGGATGCCATGTTTACAATACTTCCACCACCGTTTTTTTCCATTTGTTCCAGTTGGTAACGACATGCATAAAAAACCCCGCTTAGATTCAGAGCGATTACTTTATCCCAGCCATCGATCGGGTATTCTCCTGTTGGAGAAGCAGGTCCGCCGATTCCGGCATTGTTACAAGCGATATCCAATCGACCATATTTTGCAACGGTTTCATCTACAAAGCGTTTGTTGTCTTCTGCTTTACTGGAGTCACCCTTGATGAAAAATGCATCACCACCTGCATCCTTGATTGCTTTTACGGTTTCAGCTCCATGATTTTCGTTGATGTCTGCGATGACTACTTTAGCACCTTCTTTTGCGTAAGTTTCGGCTACAGCTCGACCGATTCCTGAGCCTCCGCCTGAAACGAAAGCTACTTTTCCTGTTAATAAAGACATAATTAAAAGGTTTAAAATGTTTCCCATAAAGTTACCGATTGTTTGCCTGGAAAGCAATGATCAGGTGGCAAGCTTTAGGGAAGTTTAACAAATTGTTACCCGGGTAAATTATTCTTGAGAGATTGAATCGGGCAAATGAATTGTTAATACAATACAAAAGCTTCATTCATAAGGCTTAAACGACTCTTTTTCCGTAACTTTGCCGCATGGAATTAGAAAGACCGATAACGGACTGGTTACCACTTACTAAGAAAGAGGTTGAAAAAAGAGGTTGGGATGAATTGGATGTCGTCCTGATTTCCGGAGATGCATACGTGGATCACCCGGCTTTTGGTACGGCAGTTATTGGTCGGATCATTGAAAGTGAGGGCTTTAAGATCGGAGTGATTGCTCAGCCCAACTGGCGTGATGATTTGCGTGATTTCAAAAAGCTGGGTAAACCAAAATATTTTTTCGGTGTAACTGCCGGTTGTATGGATTCAATGGTGAATCATTACACAGCGGGAAAACGCCTGCGTTCGACGGATGCATACACTCCGGGTGGTGTTTCCGGATTCAGACCGGATTATGCAACGACTGTTTACACGAAAATCCTGAAAGAATTGTATCCGGATGTTCCGGTTTTGATCGGTGGAATTGAAGCTTCGTTGCGGAGAGTAACCCATTACGATTATTGGAAGGATCAGTTGATGCCATCCATTTTGATGGATTCCGGAGCTGATTTATTGGTTTACGGAATGGGCGAGCAGCCTTTACGGGATGTTTTGCGCCTTTTAAAGAAAGGAGTTCCGTTCCGTTCATTGACAACGGTGAACCAGGTTGCATTTCTCCAGGATTCCGAAAGCGAATTACCGAAAAACAAGCAGTGGGAAACGGTTGAATTGGCAAGTCACGAAACCTGTCAAAAGGACAAGCTGGCGTACGCTGCCAACTTCAAAATCGTGGAAGTTGAATCCAATAAACTGAAAGCAAACCGTATTATTCAAAAGATTGGTTCGAAAACATTGGTGATTAATCCGCCATACCGTACAATGACTGAAAAAGAAATGGACCAGTCGTTCGATATGCCTTACACGCGTTTGCCACATCCGAAATACAAGAAGCGCGGAACGATTCCGGCATACGAGATGATCAAGTTTTCAATCAACATGCACCGCGGTTGTTTTGGTGGCTGTAGTTTCTGTACGATCTCGGCACACCAGGGGAAATTCATTTCTTCCCGTTCCGAAAAAAGCATTCTGAATGAAATCGATGAGGTGGTTAAACACCCGGAATTCAAGGGGTATTTGTCGGATATCGGTGGACCTTCTGCGAACATGTACCGCATGAAGGGAAAAGTGGAGGCAATTTGCGAGCGTTGTTCAAGTCCGAGCTGTATTCATCCGGTGATCTGTAACAACCTGGATACTTCTCACAAAGCGATGACGGATTTGTATCGGAAAATCGATGCGCATCCGAAAATCAAGAAAGCATTTGTGGGTTCAGGTGTTCGTTACGACTTACTGGTTGATGATTTCAATAAGAACAATGAAGACGGAAACCACGACGAATATATTGAGCAATTGATCACGCGTCACGTGAGCGGCCGTTTGAAAGTAGCTCCGGAACATACTTCCGACGCTACATTGCGGGTAATGAGAAAACCATCGTTTAAATATTTCCACAAGTTCAAGGAGAAATACGATCGGATTTCAGAGAAAAACAAGCTGAATCAACCTTTGATTCCTTATTTCATTTCGTCTCATCCGGGCTGTGAAGAGGTCGATATGGCTAACCTGGCTGCTGAAACCAAAGACATGGGCTTCCAGTTGGAGCAGGTTCAGGATTTCACACCAACACCGATGACGGTTTCCGAAGTGATTTATTACACCGGGGTTCATCCGTATACATTGAAGCCGATTTATACTGCGAAAGGAGCAGATGAGAAGAAAAATCAGAATCGTTTCTTCTTTTGGTACAAACGTGAAAACAGGGATTGGATTAAAGATCGTTTGACGAAGGCTAAAAAGCCGGAGTTGATCTCTCAATTATTGGGAGACCAACATCCGAATCGTATAGTGAATAGTGCTGACGTTCAAAACAAATCTAGAAGTTCAAATAATGCCGGAGGGAAAAATGTTCCTAATTGGCTTAGTGAACGGAGAAAAAGAAAATAAGCAACAGGCCGCGAAAACTCAGTGAAAGTGGAAGTGGTAATTTCTTTACGACCTGTTGCTTTATAACAATTTATGCTTAAAAAGCAATGTCACGTGACGACCAGACTTGCAGCAGCGATTTGTTCATGTGTAAGTAACTTTCAATAGCACTTACGGAAGATCCAACTTTTGAAATGCAATACAGCAATTCTTCTTCTGAACATTTCAATTCACTACTCCAATAGGAGATATTCGTCTTGTTGTGAATATCGACTCTTGGTTTGTTTACTAGGTCATGTAACATTTTAAACAATGAATTAATTTCTTTTCCTGAGACAAATGTATGTGGGCAATTTGACTTCCACAACCGTATTTTTACTGAAAATGCATTGCGGAAAACCACATTTTTTTAAATTGTTGAAAAAATTAATTGCATTAAAATCAACCTTCTAGTTGCATTTCTTCTTTTTGGGGTTTGCAAGTTCAATTTATTCCCTCTAATATTGACCGTATAACTTAAACTATAATTATTATGTCATTTAATGGAAATGAAGGGGAACCAATCTCCTTGGAACAAGGTGCAGAATTAACAGCAAGGTATCGGGCTAATCATCCAGAATCCATAAGAGCAAGAGCTGTCGGTAGAACGAATGTTGAAGCACTTTTAAATCAGTCGGACTGTCGGGGAATACGTATTTATCTTGGTGAAAGCGCTGATGGGACAACAGAATTTGTTCTTGTCGGTGTAGATTCAAATGGAGATGATATGTTGAATTTGATTATTGACAGATCAACACCGTGTCCGTTTCTTTGTGGTTCAAGTAATCCGTTGAACAGCGAATTCAAAACCGGTTCAAAATAATAGAATGGGTGATTGGGTGTATTTTGTTCTTTCATCCTACATCCTACCTTTAGGAATGGGAGTGGCGCTTTTAATTCAAAGGCGCCTTTCTTTTGCTGGGCTCATATTATGGTTGTATCTGCTGCTGACAGTTTTCGTAGAGGTAGGAGGTGC
>VFQP010002226.1_pt1 | contig 22401 bp, 23 predicted proteins | sample 3512351 | NCBI WGS metagenome assembly VFQP01 (sample SAMN10412372, study PRJNA504923) | tailings metagenome | isolation source: Relicate 1 Philex TSF1 revegetated site | place: Philippines: Tuba, Benguet | collected 2017-08-29
ACGGAAGCTCTGTCCATCAGCAGGGAGCAGCGCCGCGCGCAGGCGGTCACTGCTGCCCCGCGCCAGCGCCAAGAGCTGCAGCAGGAGCTCCCTGTGCTGCTGCTCGCCAGCCTCAGCCGCCACTCCTGCTGGGTTCTGGTGCGCGTGGGCCGCCGGGAGCGCACGCCGCCGGCGGGGCGAGCTTCCTTGGGGCCACCATGCCTGGCGGCAAGACGCTCTGCTGCAGATGATGACGCTGGTGCTGGTGCACGTTGAGCTGTGCGTGGTGCTGCTGTTGGTGCTGGCGACGAGTGCTCGGTCTCGCCGCTGCCATGGACGCAGGCGCTCTCCGCGCGGCGGCGGATGGTGCTGCATCAGGTGCTGCGTCTGCATCGTCAGTCGGCGAGCGCTGCTCCACACCGCTGCACGCGGCGATCGTGCATGATCAGGGCTCTGCTAGCTGCAGCAGCAGCAGAAGAAGAAGAAGACGCTCCGATGAGTCACGTCAGAGTCCTGCACACAGTCCGTGGTGGTGGGTCCTTGCCGAGTCACTCAGTGCGGCGCAGGGCATGCGCGCCCGACCGGCCCACCGAGCTGCGCTGCCCCCCGCTTCGGCAGCAGCACCATGTGTGCCGCAAGCAGAAGCGCATTGGCTCTGAGCGCGACGTCAGGGTCCGCAGCGGCAGCACTTCAGGAGAGGGAGCGGCGCCAGGCGTGCCGCGCACGTCTTCCTCCTGGATCGGCGCGGCGGGCACCAGAGCGGCGCTGGCATCGGTCCTCGTGTGGAGCGTAGCGTGGTGCGCCTCTGCGTAGGCAACAAGCTGTGTCGGAAGCACGCCGAACGTGGGAGCAGCAGATGTCGATCCTGCGGCGGCGCGCAGTCAGCGTACCGTGCGCAGCACGTGCGTGCGCGGTCCGCCAATGCCCCCTTGTGCTCACCACAGGGCGCTGACCATGGGCGTCATGCACGTGGCGCTCGCCGCGCTGGTGGCGATGGGCCACGCGGGTGCGGGGCTTGTCCTGCCGGCGGCCAGCGCGGGGGTCTTGGGCACCGAGTTTGCCAAGAGCGACTGCGTGCACCGGGTGCGCCCGCCGCACGGCCTGCAGCGCCCTGGTCGTTTATGCCAGCGAGCACAGCAGTTCGCTTTCCTGCCAGCGATGCGAGGGAGTGCGCATATGCCAATGTCTGCTGCGCGTGCGAGTGCGCAGGCGCTTGCCGTGGCGCACCACCTCAAGGCGGGCGGCGGCGGGGGCGGGTGGGAGGACGCGAGGGCGGCCATCCTGTCTGCGTCCCTGGGCCTGACGCCCTGGTCGCGCGGGTGGCTGCTGGCGGTGGACGGCGTGTGGTGGGCCGTGGCGGGCGCCATGAATTTCCTGCGCCCGGGTGGGTGGGTGGGTGGGTGGGTGGGTGGGTGGGTGGTGGCGCCGTGTGGGGCGGGGCTGTGCACACTGGCCGCCACTGCAGGTGAGCCGCACAAAAGCAGCCTGGGTGAGCGAGCTGTGACGCGCGTTCGCCCTTGGACATGTGCGCCTGCAGGCAGTGTGGCGCTGCGCCTGGCGGCCCAGCTGGCCCTGCTGGGGCCCATCCTCACGTTTGCCCTCACACTCACGCCGCTGCGGCCTCTGCTGGCTGGAGCGCTGACGCGCCAAGGCCCCTCGCTCTTTCCCACGCCCCACAGCGAGCCAGGGCCCACGGGACGGAGCGCGCGCGGCAGCGGCGGCAGCACCCAGCAGCCGCAGCAGGAGCAGGAGGGTCTGGAGGCGCGCATGCTGGACCTGGGCCGCCTGGCGCTGGTGGTGCTGCTCACGCACCAACAGGTGTGCTCGGGGGGGTGCGGGTGGGCGTCCAAGGGGGCACACGCTCGTGTGCACGGCTCCTGACGGGCGGTCAGGCTGAGCAGTGAGACCAAACCCTCCCCTCCCCTGCACACTCAAACGATGCAGGCCGAGAGCTTCTTTGCGCCCGAGCTCGTCCTGGGCGCCCAGACCGTCGCCCTCGGCAGCAGCGCCGGCCCCGGCCAGCTGCCCGGCCCGTCGCTCCCCGCCACGCTGTTTGCCGCGCTGACCGCGCTCACCTTTTTCGTGCTGCCCGTCGTGCTGGCAGCGCTGAGCGCGTTTGCGCTGGTGCAACGCCCGGACAGCCCCAGGCCAAGGTGCGCCTGCCCCTGCATAGCGCTGAGATCCCTGCGCCGCACCCCGCGCCTCAGCAGAGGCTGACCTTGCGTGTAGTGGTGGTGGTGGTGCGCGCAGGTGGTGGCACAGGGGCCTGGCGCGGGCGTGCGTGGTGCGGGGCGCGGTGGACGTGCTGCTGCTGCTGGCGCAGGCGGCGGGCTGGGCGCATCCCGAGGGCACCCAGCCGGGGGGCACGCTGGCGCGCTGCATGTGCACGGCGCTGCTGCTGAGGCTGGTGTGGCAGGCGCGCGGCAAGCTGGGCTGGAGCCTTGCCGAGAAATGATTGCGGCGTGTTTGGGGGTTGGACGTTGCTTTTCCACAGGTTGTTGAGGTGCAACAAAAAACGCTCCGCAAGACACATGAGAAGCACCCACGCACGCCTGCGTTGGCAAGCGTCATCAGCGTTCACCCCCCAGGCTCACTCGCCTTCCCTCACCCGTGAGCAGCAGCAGCAGCAGCAGCAGCAGCCGGCGCCAAGCAAGCGATGCGCCATCCTGCGCTCGGCGCCCCCCGCATCCGTCCGCCAGGCGTCAGGTCCACGGCAGGCCGGTGCGCGGCGCGCACTGGTGGATGAGGTCGCCCCCCGGCCCACTCCACACGGCCACGCCGCACTTGGGGCCGCACAGCAGCGCCGGCGTGTCGCAGGTCGGGTCCACGTCCAGGCACACGCGGTCGCCCACCTGCAAAGCCGAGGCGCGCACACATGCGAGGAGCTCCTGCTCAGCGGCGGCCCAAGCACCCAGCGCGCCGCAGACGGCCCCAGGAAGCTCCAGGCGCGTGGTGAACAGCAGCCGCCCGGCGCACCTGGATGGGCCCGTCGCCAAAGTTGTGCACGTGCACCTCGGTGAAGAAGGGCGACTTGGAGACGCGCGTGTTGACCCACGTGACGGTGCCCCTGAGCAGGCGCCCGTCCGGCAGCAGCTTGAAGGTGCGCTTGACGCAGCTCTCAAACTTGTCCACCACCAGGTCGGGCTGCGTGGTGATGCCCACCTTGTACAGGTAGTTGCTCAGCCCCTGCGGGGCCAGCAGGGTGTTTTGGGGGGGCGCGGCTGAGGCCAGCACCGGTTGTGGCGCCTGAATGCTGGTCACATGCACCACCCCAAGCGTTCCTCACGCCACACCATAAGGCACGCGTACGCGCCTGTGAGCAGGTGGTGTTGGGGTCGGGCGCCCCTCCCGGACGGTCCAGCACCCACAGGCACAGCAGATTGGCGGGCGCGGCCTCCCCAAGCGGCACCCGTGCGCGCTCGACCGCCTCGGAGGAGGCCCACTTGAAGGCGTAGGGCGAGTGGAGCCAGGACCGGCCGCCCCCGGCCTCCTTCTCGTGGTACCTGCGTGCAGCCAGAGGAGGGCGCGGCTGACTTTGTACAGCAAGCAGGCAGGGATGGCTGCCTTGCCCTCCTCTACGCGCATCCACCCCCACCCACCCACCTGCCGGCGGGAAAGGCCCCAAAAGTGCGCGTGGCGTCCGTGGCCTCGGTGCTGCACGCCCAGGCGCTGGCTCCGCACGGCCCTGAGATGGGCGGCAGCGGGGGTATGGAGGGCGGGGGCTGCGGGGGCGCGGGCGGCTGCGGGGGATCCGGCGGAGGCGCGGGAGGGGCGGGGGGGTACGGGGGACTGTCTAGGTGTGGTGGCGGATAGGCCGGAGGATAGGCCGGGGGGTGGGAAGGGTAGGAAACGTGCGCGGGGTAGGAGGGGTAAGCGGGTGGACTCCCCGGGTAGGGCGGGTAAGCGGGGGGCTGCGTTGGGTGGGGTGGTGGGTACGGCGGGTGGGGAGGGCAAGGCGGCACGAGCGGGTACGTCGGCAGGTGAGGGTGCTGGGGCGAGGCGTGTGGAGGGTACGGTAGGGGCACGTTGGGGTAGGCAGGGGCTGGCGGCCGCCGTGCGCGCGTCAAGGGCGCGGGTGGAGCGTGCGCCGCTGTTAGCGGTGGGCGCGGGTGCTGCGCGGGGTACTGAGACGGCGTGGGCAGCATGGCGTGGCCGCGCGCTGGCGCTGGCCTGGGTGCAGGCAGAGGAGGGTGTTTTGCGCCCGGCGGCGTGCGTGCGGGAGGGGGCACCTGCGCACAGGCAAACGCGCTTCGCACGAGAGCTTCATGAGCTCCTCTCATGAGGACGGCCCATCCATGATGTCTTGCTGGCTGGCTGGCAGCACACACAAGCACGCGCGCCAACCTTGACGGAGGGTGGCAGTGGGCGGGCTCCCGTCGGCCGTGGTGGCCGCTTGCTGCGTGCTGTTGTGGAGTTGTACGGCGATGATGGAGGACATGGAACGTCGTGATGCTTCTCGATAGTGTAATGAGGGGGCGGAGCGCCGTGAGGCACGGCACGGACGGGTGCACCTCCCGCGGCGACGTGAGGCGCTGCGAGCGCCCGCCGCCCATGGCCCACTGCTGCTGCTGCTGTTGCTGCTGGGTCATTGTCAGCGATTAAAGGGACGCTTTGCTGCGGTTCGTGGTGCTGGAAAGCCAATGGCGCGCCGCCTGCGCCTGGAGCCAGCAGCGCCGCGCACGACACGGCGAGCGCCCAGGCAGCCGCCATGGCCGTCCTCCGCCGCCGCCGCCACTGCCACCGCTGCTTTGCTGGTGGGCCTGCTGGGCCTTCGCCTGATGGCCGGAGGCTCATGCCACACCTGTGCAAGTGTGCCGTGTGCAAGCGCAACCGCTGCCGTGGAGCACGGCAGCTCGGCGCACGCGAGAGTGGTGACAGCACCATCGCGCGACCATGGAGCTTTAGAACTCGATGACAAATGTCGCGCGAGAGGCGCGGCTGTTCGTCTTCTGCATCTCCTCGCCCGCCCACCTCTCCGCCCACTCAGAGTCTTCCCTGGCGCGCCCAGCGGCAAGTGGACGCCAGCTTGCAGCGTGAGCGCAATCTGATGGCATCAAAGCAATGCGTGGCTGTGTAATCTTCTCAGAACCTGTGCCGCTGAGAACCTGTGCCACAATCATGCGCGCCGCGGGGTTGCGCTCCAGGAATTCCTCCGCAGAGATGCTGGCAAAGGCGTTGGGCAGCGCCGGAACGCTTGCGGGCTACCGCACAGATCCACACCCGCTTCCTATCGCCCTTGTGCGCTCTCAGCGGGAGAGGGTCACGGCGGCCGCGCATCCATTTGGATCGTGCGGCAGGTGTTGCAGGTCCAGAGGACGGCTGGAACAGATCGCACGCACGACAACGTCCAGGCATCAGAGCGGGGCATTCAGCAGCAAACGCCACGTGGCGCTGGACAGCGCAGGGCGGGTGGGGCGACGCAAGGCAGACTCAGAGCCAATGGTGCGACAGATGAATCGGAGACGAGAGAGGACGAGCGCAAGTGTCAATCGCAGGGAGCAACAAGGGGGCTCCTTGTGAGGATCTGGTGAGGATTCCTGGCTACGTAGTACGCTCGCGTGGGGGTTTGCGTTTCGTCCGGGCCTCTCTACTTGTGGAGTCTTCCTCTCTACTCGGACTTCCTGCACGGGCCGTCCCACCAGGCCTTGTTGCCGGCGCACCTGCGGTGACGGTGGATGAGCATGAGCAAGCTGAGAGCCGCCTGTCCGGACTTGGCAATATGCTCGGTTAAAGTGCGAGGGCGCACCTGGCCAGGCAGCTGTTGGCGTGGGTCTTGCGGTCCGTCTTGCCACACACTGCGCACGGCACAAGGGGGCGCCACGGCAGGGGTGGGGAGGCGGTGATCGTGCACAGGTGAGCTTGCGCTCTCCTAACAGGTACGGCAGGCCTGGAAACATCATGCAGAGCCCGCACCTGGCTGGTAGATCTTGGGGCAGGGGCAGGCCTTGGGGCACGCGCCCCTCGTCCAGCGCTTCAGGCCGGCGCGCTCAGCCAGGCACTTGTTGGCATCTGCGCGCGCGCAGCGACGCGCAAACGCCACAGCCGGGCGCACAATGTCAGCACGGCGAGGCTGGCCGTCCGCGCAGGCCGCACACCAAAGAGCGCCAAAGTGGCGCGACTCACAGGTCTTGCCATCAGAGCCACAGACGGGCTTGTACTCCCTGGTGCAGGGCTTCTTGCAGGGGCCTTGGTACGCCACGCTGACCCCGACACACGCGGCAAGGCAGGCGTTGGAATCTGCGTGAGCAGCAGCGCGGGGAGCACAAGAAATCGTTTGATGGGCGTTGGTGGTGTGGCGCAGTGCTGGCAGCAGCAGGAGCAGTTGCGCAGCGCACTCACAGGTCTTGCCGTTCCGGCCGCAGACGGGCCGGTAGTCCAGCGTGCACACGCACGAGCCGCCCTCCTCGCAGGTCCCGTTGAAGGCCACCGAGACGTTAGCGCAGCCCGCGGTGCAGCCGTTTCCGTCTGGCGGGCAGCAAGGGCGCACGCGCAGGGAGAACGGGGGCGCTGTGAGCAAAGCCGGGCTCCAACACCGGCCCTGGGAGCTGCGGGGAGCACAGACGATGCTCACACGCAACCGCAGGGGCGTGCACAGACACTCACAGGTGCGGTGGTCCTTGCCGCAGACGGGCGCAAAGATGGCCGGGCAGATGCAGGCTGGGTTGAGGCAGGACGTGTTGGAGACGATCTCAATCTTCTTGCAGCGCGCCTTGCACTCGTTGCCGTCTGCGTGCATAGCAGCATGGTGGTCAGACGGGTGGGATGGTCGGGTGAGACAGAGAAGGCGCAGCACCCGGCGTCAGCAAGCCAAGTGGCACACACTCACAGGTGATTCCGTCGTCTCCGCACACCTGCGCGCGTCAACGCACGGAGGGCAACGGAAGCAAAGGGAGTCGCCACGTCAGGTGGACCAGCGGCGCGCAAGGCTCGCTGAACACAGTCACACACTCACCGGCAGGAAGAGAGAAGGGCACCGGCAGTTGGGGCCGCCCTCCTCGCACGTTCCGTTGAACACCGGCTTCACCTTTGAAAGAAGAAAGAAAAGAAAGCAAGGGGACGCCGGTAGGCGGTGCTTGAGGAAGGCTGGGCCGCGCACCTCCCGACTTGACAAACTGTCAGACGCGGGCCGTGCACTCACCTTGGAGCACGCAGCTGCGCACGCGTTCCCGTAGGTGCGGTTGTCCCTTCCACTGCGCACGAGGGGCACAGGGCAGGCACGGACCTCAGCGGGACAGCGTGGCGGCGGCGGTGTCAACTCGGCGGCGTGGTAGCGACCCAGGGGTGCCTCGCCCAGAGCTGCCTGGCAGAGCTTCAAGCACAGGTGCGCTCACCAGACGGGCGCGTAGATGAAGGGGCAGATGCACGCCGGGTCCGGGCACGTCGAGTTGGCAACCACCTGCGACTCGTGAGGGTGAGGGCTAGGTTTGACGTGCGGCGTCCGGGTGGCGATGAATCATCCCCTGCAAGCCCCTACAAGGTGTGTACCTTGATGCCCTTGCACTTGGCGACGCACTGGTTGGCGTCTGCGCGGTTGTCGAATGCAAACGAGCCACGAGCTGATGAGCGCGAGCCATGCAGCCGTGAGCTCCCAAACGCTTAGCCCTCCCCTGCAGCACTCACATGTCTTGCCGTTGTCGCCGCACACCTGTGCGGATGAGAGCGTGTTCAGAGGCAGCAAAGCTCAGGTGAGCTCACGTGAGTGCCAGCGCACGCGGTCATCAAGATCATCCTCGTCCTCACCGGCAGGTAGAGGTCAGGGCAGATGCAGTCAGTATCGTCTGCGCGCACACGTCAGCAGGCCGCTCGGCGTTGGGTGGATGTGAGGTTCTGCCGCTTGTCGGACGGCCAGCAGGGGTGCCGTAGCACGCAAACGGCGGCCGAGAGTTCCGAGTTCTGATGCGTGCGCGGGCCCCTGGCAAGGGCGGGAGCAGTGCTACCCATCGCTGCGCATCGGCTGGGCAAGGCAGGGGTGGGCTTCGCCGGCAGAATAGCTGGCGCAGTCGTGAGGAGCACGCGCACCTGTTGGCTTGGAGTCGTGCGCGGCCGCGGCGGCGGCCAGGGCGGCGAGCGTGGCCGCCAGCAGCAGCGCGCGCCAAGGCGCTCCGTGGGCGCGGCGGGCCATGCTGGGCGCGTTGGGGTGGGTGGTGCGCACGGGAGGGTGTCGGCAGGAGTGCGCCTGGGGTGCTCTCGCACGCACGCGACGCAATGGCAACGAGCCTGAGTGGGCCTCTTCGGGATTGTCGCGTCACTGTGGGCCGCCGCGCGCACTCTCAAGAGTTCCGATGCGTGCAGTTGGCGGTTGGTTGGGCAGGGCTGCTCACAGGGCTAGGGTTGCGTGGGAGGAGGCGGGATGGAGGCTCAGCTCTGGTCAGCTCTGGTCACCACTCACACCTGCAGCCATTCTGTTCCATCTGCCCCAGGCTTCCCAGCGGCTCCTGGGGCGACAGCACGCTCGCAATCGTGCACCGCCGCGGGGCCGCAGTCGCAACCCAGCCGCTGCGGGCCCTGAGACAGCAGGCCCTGAGCAAGCTGCAGGACCCTGGCAGTCCACAGGCCAACGAGCTGCGCGCCTGCAGGGGCCCAAGCGCGGGCCACCGCCGGGCGCGCGCACAGGGCCTGGAACGCGCCGCGCACCAGCGCGGGCAGGGCAGCCACCGCTGTACGCGGGACACACGCTGCGCAAGCGCCCGCCGGGACCATCTGGCTCCTCATTCATCTGTGAGGCCCAGCATCTCTGCGCAAGCTGCCCGCGCTAGCGCAGGTGCGGTGCTGGCGCCACCGGTAGCGTCGGTCTGCGGCGGTAACGCAAAGCTCGCGGCAGGGTCGCAAGGGCTTGCACACAGCGGAGCAGCGCAGTGTCACCACGGTCCATCCGCTCCGTCCGCCAGTAGCACGTGCCTGAGCGTGCTGAGCGCCACGTTGCCTCCGCACACCACCACCACTGCGCGCTTGCCCCGCAGCTGCCCCTCCCGCCCCAGCCGCAGGCACGCCGCCACCGCGCACCCCGCCGCTCCTGCGCACAGGGTCGTGTGCACACAGGGGGCCTGTTCGTCACCCATAATCCTCGACGTGCAAGGTGCTTTGAGAGAGGAGGGAGGGCTGACGCACCTTCGATGAGCTTGCAGTGGTGCTCCAGGCACAGCACCATGGCCCGCTGGATCTCCTCCTCCTCCAGCAGCATCCACTCGTCCACGTAGCGCGTGCACGGCTCCAAGGTCAGCGCGCCCTCCTCAATCCCGCCTGGCATGGAGCAGGCGCACCGTGCTCACACACAGAACGCGGTGGTGAGCATCGTTCGCCTGCCACAGGTGGTGACGCGGGCTGTGGCCCTCATCCTGCTGATCATCCTGCTTGCCGCACGGCCCCTTTCCCCACCACGCACCGGCCGTGGCGTCTGACAGCGTGGGGTCTGAGGGCAGGTCCAGCACCCGCCCCGCCCGCACGCTGTGCGCCATGACGGCGCTGGCGCGCGGCTGGCACCCCACCACGTGCACGGCCGGGTGCACGGCCTTGAGCAGCGCCGCAATGCCCGCCATGAGCCCGCCGCCGCCCACGGGCACAAACACCACGTCCGGCGGCCTGGGGCTGGGCGCCAGGGAGGCGTGCGGGCCCAGCAGGCTCAGCAGCACCTCCACGGCAATGGTGCCCTGCCCCGCCATCACCTGGGCACACGACAGGTGGAGCGGCGGTGACCTTCTTGCTGTGGGCGGCCCAAGGGATCCAGCTGCGGCAGAAGCAGCTAGCTCTAGCGCGCACATCTAAATCGTTGTAGGGCGACACGTAGCATGCGCCTGCCTCCTTGGCGGCCTGTGCCGCCGCCAGCTCGGCCTCCACGCAGTCCGACCCGACCTGGACACCTCACGCAGCACGCAGGGCATACGCAGTTCTGGGTACGCGGTTGCACCGGACGCGTGTCGCTCATGGCAGCTGCCCTCAAGAGCACCTGCTTGACAAGGGCGCCGTGCTGCTGCAGGCGCGAGAGCTTGTACTGGCTGATGGTCGCAGGCACGAAGATGTGGGGTGGCGGCACCTCGGCGCCATCAGGCCCTCCGCAGGTGGCACGGGCCACCCACTGGATGGCGTGCAGCACGCCCATGGCGTGGTTGCCAGTGCTGGACGTGACGATGCCGGCCGCCAGCTGCTGCGGGCTCAGCGTGAGCACCTTGTTCAGCGCCCCTCTGCACTTGAAGGCGTTGTGGTGCTGCTCAGACTCCAGCTTGAGGTAGACGCCCTCGGCGTGCGCGGTGTCGGTGAGCCAGCGGGACGCGATGAGCGGAGTGAAGAGCACGCCGGGGCGGATGCGCGCGTAGGCCTCCATCACCCGCCGCGCCAGCGCATTGCCCCCCTGCAGGCAGCGTGTGGTGATGCCGTGGCGCAGGAGGCAAATGCAGCGCTGGCGGGCTGCGCTCCTCCTCTGTCGTGATCACGGTGGCCGGGGCAGGAAATCCGCACCTCGCCAGCGGCCTTGCGCGAGAACTCGGCGAGCAAGTCCGCCATCGCGCGTGCGTCTTGTGGTTGGCAGGGAACGCAACGCTCACCAACGCGATGGTGCAGGTTTCGAACCCTTCCATTTGTTCAAAGTTCGTGCGTGATGACAGCTCGTGCCAACGCTGCACGAGCGCGTGGAGGTTCATGGGAAAAAGCAGCAGCAACAGCACGGGGCAGGCGCAGCACGCGGGTGGCTCCACGCCGCACGCCGTGTCCACCCTAGCGCGCCAAGAAACCATCACAAGCGAAAGGAGGAGTCCTGAAGACGCAGACGCCGCTGACGAGCAAGAGCCGTGAAGGGAAGGTTCGGCATGCATGTGTCGCTGGGTCCTTGAGGAGCATCAAACGTGAGTGGCGGAGGCACAAGGAGGCGCGTCAGGGTCAGGCGCTGGCCTTGCTGCCGGGCACGGCCATGGGCAAGCTGGCGGCGGGCAGGGCGGCGGCCGCCGCTGCCGACGCCGTGCCGCATGCGCCGCTCTCCGGCACCAAGGTGCCTGGCGCGGGGTGGCTGGCCGATCCCGGTGCCGCGTCCACTGGCGCCGCCACCGACGCCACCACGGACGCGTAGCCCTCAAACAGGGCCTGTGCAAACAGGAGGGCGCGTGCCGCATGAGCCGCCTCATTCCCTGGTGGCATCGCTTGAGCAGCTAGCTGGCCGCGCCCCCAACAGGTCAGCGCGCATGCGCACCTGTCTCCGGAGCACGGCGGCGATGCGCAGCACGGCCTCCACGCAGACGGGGGAGCTGGGCAGCAGCTGGTCGGGCAGCTCGGGCACGCACTCGGGCTGGCACTCGGGCCGCCCGGTGGACGCGCGGTGGTATGCCAGCGCCGCGCGGTGCAGCACAAACCTGCAGAGGGGGCCGGGCGCGCGGCACACAGTCCCTTGCAGCTCATGCCGTGAAGCAGGTGCCCCCTGGAGGCCTTCTCACGGCCACATGCACACACACGCACACCCTCACCTGCACATGAGCTGCCTGAGCAGCGCGTCCTGGAAGGGCAGCACCCAGGCGCCGTGCATCTGCTGCGGCCCCCCTCCCCCGGGCAGAGCGCGCGCCAGCTCGGCGGCAATGGCGCCCAGCGCCTCCTCCACGGCGTCCTGCAGCGACCTCAGCGTGGGCGGCGTGGGGTCCTGCTCGCCCATGACCAGGCAAAAGGCGCTCACGGGCAGCGTGAGGAAGAGCGTGAGCAGCTGGCCCGTGCGCGCCGCGTCGCCAAAGGCGCTGGGCCGGTGCCGCGCCGACAGCAGCAGCGCCACCGGTTGGCCCAGCTCACTGCCAGCGAGCCTGCGCAGGGATGAGCGCGCAAGGAGCACAGCGGGTGGCCGGGAGCAACAAGGCACCAGCCTCTCACGGTTGATGCGCCTCGTTGCGTCGTGGATGATCCACACCAGGCACGCCGTTCCAGCTTGAGTGATGGCCAGAGGCGCAGCAGGAGCAGCGTCCCCTCGCACGTCCACCCCCATTCCCCCGCCCACAACCACAACAGCAGCAGCAGCGTGCGCGATGACTCACGCCTTCATGTGGTGCGCCACGTCCCCGTCGGCCACCACCATGAGCCTGTGCCGCGTCAGGGGCCGCAGGTCCTCCACCAGCAGCCCGCACTCGGCCGCGCTGCCGCCCGCGCCGCTGCTGATGCTGCTGCTCACCACGTGAGACCCGCCGCCGGCGCCGCCCGCCCCGCCCAGCCCCCCCGCGCCGTGCGTGGGCGTGGAGTTGGACTGCGCCAGGGGCGGCGGAGACAGGCACCAGGCGTCCGCCAGGTCGCGCCCGTTGGCGTCGGGGCACAGAGCCTGCTGATGCTGATGCGCTGGCTGCTGCTGCTGCTGCTGCTGCTGGTGGTGGAGCGCAGAGGACACGGCGGTGGAGGAGGAGGGCGGCTGCGCGGCGTTTGCCGCCGCCGCCATCATGAGGCTGGCGGTGAGGGAGCTGGCGCTGGGGACGGGCGGCAGCGGCCGCGCCTGGGCCTCCGGCTTGGGCGGCTGCTGCTGCTGCTGGGGCGCGTGGGTTGGCGGCGCGCCGCCGCACGCGGCCAGCCGGCTCCTCATGCTGGAGCAGCTGAGGTAGAGCAGCAGCAGCGAGGGCGGGGGGCCGTGCGGCGCCAGTTCGTCCCCGCCGGGCAGGCCTGCCGCCGCGCTGTGCAGCGCCGCCAGCAGCGTGGGCGCGGACGTGCGGTACAGCAGCGTCTTGGTGGGGTTGCGCGGGCCAGAGGATGGACCAGGCGCGGCGGCGCGCGAGGGGCCAGAGGCCCCGGCGCCCACAGGGACGTGCGCGCCGCCGGGGCCCACGCCCGCCGCGCCGCCGCCGCTGCTGGTGCCGGTGAGCGCGATGGCCGAGCGCGAGGGCGGCAGGCGGGAGATGCTGCCGCCGGCAGGCACGCCCACGGGCGAGGCGATGCCGCCCACCACCGGGAGGCCCGGCGTGGCGGCGGTGGCGGGCGGCGGGTGGTGCGCCGCCAGGGCGTCGCCGGCGTCCCCGCTGCGCGTGGCGGGGGTGGAGGAGGAGGTGGAGGCGTGCGCGCCTCCGAGGGAGAGCGCCGAGAGCGCAGGGGGCGGCGCGTGCGCGTGCGCGGGGGCGCTTGGCGAGGCTGGGTCGGGCGCCTGCAGGCGGTCGTCCTGCCACTCTAGCGCCTGCATCATCCTCAGCAGGTCCACCGGCAGCTCGGCCAGCTTGACCTGAGCCAGGGAGGGAGGGAGGCAGGCAGGCAGGCACAATCGGGGGGCACAGGCATGGAGGCGTCGTGCAGCCAGGCTCCCACTGCCTCCCCATCCGTGCCGCAGGGGGCCCACCCACCTGTCTGTGCTGGTAGCCCACCAGCACGGCGTGGTGGATGACGGGCACGTGCGGCGCGCTGAGCGCCTCGGCGTTGCTCGGCCACACCCTGGGAGAGGTATTCAGCATGGGGGCAGGGCAGGGGCGCAACACCTCAGTGCACGCTCTCTGCAGCCATGCGGGCCCCAAGGTGCGCGCCTGTGCCTGTGCCTCACTTGTGAGGCGCCTCACACCTGCAGCAGGGCCTGAAGCTGAGGGCTGCGCCTGGGCTGCGGGGCAGCGGCATGCCTGGGTCGGCCGTCAGCAGCGCCCCCACCTCGGCCAGCACCAGCGGCCAGTCCTGCAGTCGTGCACAGCGTGACAGGAGCCAACAGACTCGCGTGTGGACTAGCAGACCTGGGAGGCTGCTGGCCCTCTCCCGCCTCCCCCGTGCTCATGGCTGGCCTGGCGCTGCTGGCCGCTCCTCCTCACGTGCGCGTGCTGCTGGCTGCCCGGCTCCAAGCCCATGGTGTGCGCCGCCACCAGCGCCTGGAACTCCTGCAGCAGGTTGACCGCCTCCTGCGTGCGCGCACCCACAGAGGTACCCAAGGACGCAGTGAAGCACGGTCCCCCCCCAGTGGCTGCACCTCCGAGCCCAGGTGCTGTTGAGCCCAGGCGCACCTCCTTGCGGCTGAGCATGATGCACACGAGGATGAAGCGCGCGTAAAAGCGCAGCTGCTGCTCCACCACGCCCGACATGCCGTCCTGCAGCCCGCCGCCCGCCGCGCTGTGCGCCAGCATGCCCCCGCCCAGCCCCACGCTGCTCATGAGGCTGGCGCCCGCCTGCCCCGCCGCTGAGCTGGAGGGCGTGCCCGAGGCCGCCGCCGCCGCCGCGCCCAGCGCCGCCAGGTTGCCCACGCTGCCATCCACCGGGAAGAGCGAGCCGTTGTCAGGGCTGTAGTACTGGCGCGCGTGGATGGCCTGAGGACGGGGTGCAAAGAGGGAGGTGCGCCTGCGCGCTGTGCTCCAGGCTGTGTGCATACCTGCGCCCCGTCGCCCTGCCCTCCCATCACCTCGTAAAAGATGTAGCTCTCGAGCAGGAAGCGCGTGTCGGCGCAGCGCAGGTACCAGTTGAAGTGCAGGTGCGCGATCCTCGAGGCAATGTCGCCGATGTCGGACCGCCGCAGGCCGCCGGCCTCCACCAGCACGCGCCTGCGCACCCAGGGGTGAGGCACGTTGGGTCAGCATCCCCTCACGGAAGCCTTGAGCCACTGGCTGCGCACACAGGGGTGAGACAACCCTAGTCGCCAGGGAAGAAGGAGCAGCATCACGGCGAGAGCGTGCAGTGTGCCGGCGCAGCCACAGCCCTAGAGGTGGCGTCGCGCTGCTCACAGCTTGGCCCGCAGCCCGGTCGTGTGTGCGCGCGGGACGTGCGAATCGCGACCTGTCGGCTCGGCCGCCACCCGGAATGCCGGCGCGCGGCGCAGCGAGAGCGGCCCTGGCGAGCACCAAGGCAGGCCGTGACACCCCAAAAGTTCCCCAATGCGCTTCTTCGCTGCGCAGAGGTCGCGACTCGCACCTGTTGGACTGCTGGAAGACCCACAGCTGATTGAAGGCGGCGAACGCCTTGGAGTACTGCCGCGAGAGGTCGACGACTAGGTGGGGAGCGAGGTCACGCAAGCGCTCGAGCTTGGCCTCGGCCTTGCGCTGCAGCTCCTCAAAGCGCAGCACGAGCTGCTGCGAAGTGCCGCCATATTCCTTTCCGATCATGTGCCGACGGTGCGGAGCGGTAGGAGCCTGAGGTGTCGCGGCCAGGAGAGAGAGCCTCGCTGCCCGCCGCACGCGCGATCAAGTCCAAGCCCGGACATCCATGCACGATTGATCGATGCACGCGTGCCGTGACTAGTTCTGGTGCCACGGCTCGCGGCCTCACACGACAAGTGATCGTGGCCGCATGGGGCTGACGTCTGGAGGCGTGCCGGCGTGCGCACCCCAGGCGGAGGCAACGCTGGCGGGCGTGCGGAGCTGCGCCGCCCAGTGGAGATGAGGGCCCTCCTGCAGCTGCTCGGGCCGCGCAGTGGCTCTCTATCATGCAGCTCTTTCTCAAGTCAAGCTCCAGCGGCAGCGCTCGGGGGGCGTGCCCGGGCCCGCCGCGCCTCCCCAGCGCCGCACGCGCGCCAGCGGCAGCTGAGGCGGGCCGTCAGGGCCATGCAGCAGCTGCTGCTGCGCACGAGCACGGCGACGTCGCGGTGCAGAAGGCACGCCAGGCCGGCGTGCCGCAGCAGCAGCCCACCGACGCCTGGACCCGGCAGCCGGTGCACCACGGCAGCGGCGGCGCGTGGAGCAACGGCACCACGGGACAGGGACACAACACGGCGGTGGCGCTGTCCCGCCGCATCCAGCACTGCGGCAGCTGGCAGGAGCTGGCCGTGGTGTGGGCGCAGCAGGGCGCCTGGATGAACGCCGTGCACCTCACGGCCCTGCTGGTGCGCGCGGCCAAGTTGCCGGCCCCCACCGGCCCCCACCGGCCCTCCAAGGGGCGCCCTGCCAGCAGCCGCAGCCCCAGGGCTGCAGAGCGCCCCAGCGGAGGCGCCCCCACTGACGCGGACGTGGACGCCTACAACACGTGAGTGCCCCCCTGGCCAGCCGCACCACGCAGACGCTTCCTCAAGCTTGCAGCACGCGGCTACGCGGTTCCGCAAACACCAGGGGCTCCCCTCACGGGTTTACACGCAGGTTCATCGGCGGGGCGCTGGCCGCCGTGCCGGGCGCGCTGCCCTCATGCGGGGCCAGGGAGGTGTCGTCCCTGGCGTGGGCGGCCGCCAAGCTAGGCGCCATGCCCGTGGACCTCAGCCAGGGCGGCGGAGGCGCACGCGCTCAGCGCCACCCTCGCGCCCTGCCCCCCGCTTCTGGGGTTCATGACGGCGGCGGCGCGGGCGGGCCGCAGGTTCAGGCCGTGATGCTCTACTCTGGCTACGTGGAGCGCTGGGCCGCGCCGCCCGGCGGTGGCGACGCGGCCGCGCCCACCGACCTGGAGGGGCCCGCCAGGCGGGGCGCCGCCGCGGGGCGGGGCAGCGGCGGCGCAGGTGGCGCGGCCGGCGGGCCGGCGCGGCTGGCGGTGCCTCCCTCGTGGTGGGAGGCGCTGTTTGGTCGGTGCGCCGCGGTGCTGCCTTCGCTCAACGGGCAGGACACGTCCATGCTGCTGTGGGCGGTGGTGGCGCTGCAGGCGCACCAGGAGAGCCAGCAGCAGCAGCACCTCCAGCAGCAGCAGCAGCAGCAGCAGCAGCAGGGGCGAGCAGGGTGGGTGGAGGGGAGCGGTGACCAGGTCGGTGGCGCCTCCGCCTCCCGCCCGCCACCGCCGCACGCCCCCCCGCGAGGCCGGCCGCGCCCGGCGCCGCTGCCCCCTCCTGGCTTTGTGCGCGCGCTGCTGGACGTGACGCAGCCGTGGCTGCCGCGCTTTGGCCCGCAGGCGCTGTCTGGCACGGTGTGGGCGCTGGCGCGCCTGCGCGTGCTGCCCTCGCGCGCCTGGCTGGACGCCTTTGTGCACAGCAGCACCCTGGCCATGGCAGCGCCCCACCCTGAGCAGCAGCAGCAGCAGCAGCAGCAGCGGGGCAGGCAGGCGCAGGGCCAGGCGGGCCCCGAGCCCGAGGCCCTTGCCAACATGGCGTGGGCCCTGGCCGTCATGGAGGCGTCCCCGCCCGCCGCCTGGCTGTCGGCGTTTGTGCGCAGCAGCGTGGCGTGCGCGCCGCGCGCCGAGCCGCCCTCCCTGGCGCGCATGCTGTGGGCCGCCGCGCGCCTGCCGGGCTTCCAGCCGCCCCGGGGGTGGGTGGCAGCGCTGCTGCGCGCCATGCCCCCCGCCCGCATGGCGCAGCGCGGCGCGAGCCCTCAGGACCTGGCCAACATGCTGTGGGCCGTGGCGGCGCTGAGGTACCCGCCCCCGGCCGCCTGGATCGAGGGAGTGCTGCACATCATGGTGGTCTGGTGCGAGACAGGCAGGCCGCCGCCGCCCCCAGCCCTCATGCCACCCTCCGCCGATCCCGCCGCGGACGCAGCAGGGGCGGGCGCAGCAGCGCCACAGCAGCAGCAGCTGCGGCGTGCGGGCGGCGGCGGTAGCAGCGCGGCGCCCCCCCAGTCCCTGGAGATTGCGGCGTGCCTGGTGGCGCTGGCGCAGCTGCGCTACCGCCCCGCCGGCGCCACGCTGGGGCGGCTGGCCGCTGCGCTGCTGCCCGCCCTGGGCGCAGGAGGGGGCGGCGGAGGGGGTGGGGGCCCCCGGGGGGCGGCGGGGCCCGACCCGCAGGCGCTGTGCAACGCGCTGTGGGCGCTGGCCGTGCTGCGCGCGCCCCCCACGCCCCAGTGGATGCAGGTGCGGAGAGGGACCTGCGTGGCCTGCGTTGGGGCGCGCAGCAGCAGCGTCGTTGCTCGCCCTTTGCAGACAGTGAGCACCGTGTGAGCACCGTGTGGTGCATGCGTGCAGGCAGCGCTGCGGTACCTAGAGCACCAGGTGGGCGACGACGACGTGGCGCCGCAGGAGATGGCACAGCTGTGGTGGGCGCTGGGGCGCCTGCGCGTGGCGCGGCCCTCGCCGGCGCTGCTGGCGCGCCTGCGCGAGGAGCTGAGGCAGCAGGTGCCCGTCATGCAGCCGCAGGAGCTGGCCATGGTGCTGCTCGGCCACGCCAGGTGAGGCGCTGCTGCTCCGCCACCACTGTCCACTCGCGCTCCCAAGCACGCCTCATCTGGCAAGCACCCAAATGGCGCAGCTTTCGCCTTGACCACGTCTTGCGTCCCTGGCCCACGCGTGCCCGGCGCGCAGGCTGGAGGTGCGCGTGCCCAAGGAGGAGCTGGACCAGCTCACCTCGCTGCTGCTGCAGGGCCTGGCCGAGCGCATGGCGCAGGGCTCGGCGGCGCACGCCACCGTGCCCAACGTGGCGGTGCTGGCGCTCACCGCGCTGGCGCACATGGCTCAGGCGCCCGGCGGGGCAGGCCTCAGCCAGCGCACCTTTGTCACCGGCCTGCTGCTGGCCTGCTGCGTGCGCCGCGCGCCGGGAACGCACATGCCCGTCACCCGCGGCCGCCGGCACCCCACCCAACCGCCGCCGCGGGACGGGGGCGCGCCGCAGCAGGAGGGGTGGGGCGCGCGCCCGGCACCGCAGCGGCGGAGGCGGGTCGCCCTGGCGCCGCCGCGGCTGCCGGCGTGGGACGTGCCGCGCCTGTCGTGCGCGCTGGCATGCCTGGTCAAGCTGCGCGCGCGGGTACCCGCTCCCTGGGCCGTGGCCGCGCTGAGCCTGCTGTGCTCAAGCCCCGCCGCCGCCGCTCCGGTGCACCGCGCCCCCCTCCCGGGGCCCGAGCCCAAGCCGCCCGCAGCACTACCAGCAGCAGCAGCAGGGCAGGGCGACCAGGGCTCAGCAGGCGGCGCAGGAGGGCAGCAGGCCGCGGCGCTCGCCGCCGCCACGCCGTCCCCTGCTGCCGTGGAGGCGCCGCCGCAGCGGGCGGGCGGGGGCGAGGCGCAGCTCGGCGCCGCGCTGCTGGTGGCGGTGCACGTGTGCCGCCTGCACGCGCGCCTGGTGAGCGCGCACACGCCGGTGCAGCGGCGCCGCGCCTCGCAGCGCCTCAGGGCCGCCCTCACGCCCTCCTCCTCCTCCTCCCCACCCGCACCACCATCAGAGGGGCATGGCGCGCCTGGGGGCGGGCCCAGCAGCAGCACCCGTGCTCCCAGCGGATGGGCGCGCCCCCTGTGGGCGCACGCGCCGGGCGTGGGCGTGCCCCTCAGCCGGTGGGCCGTGGCTGTGGCGCAGGCGCTGCGCCCCTGGCGCGCGCGCTCCGCGGCCACGCAGTCGGTGCTGGGGCAGATGCACGCGCCGCTGCTCGCCGCGCTGTGCTGGGCCCTGCCCTACCTGGCGGCCAGGTGCGGTGGGGCGGCGCGGCCGGGGGACGCCCCGCCAACGCAGCCCGGGTCGGGCGCTGGCCCACGGAGCAGGGCGCAGCACAGCGGCAGCGGAGGAGGAGTGGCGAGCAGCCAGCAGCAGCGGGCGCGTGCGCACCTGATGGACCTCTTCGGCGCGGCGCTGGGCGTGGCGCTGGCGCGTGGGCGGGCGGGGGAGCTGGGCGCGTCGCAGCTGTCCCAGCTGCTGCAGGGGTTGGCGCGGGCGGGCGGCCTGGCGCGCGGGGCGGGCGCGTCGTGGGAGCGCGCGGCGGTGGCGGTGCTGGGATGCCCGGGCCTGGAGGTGCCGGGGCGCGCGCCGCCGGGCGCGCTGTGCCACGCGCTGGGGGCGCTGGGGGAGCTGGGGGTGGGCGGGTCGCCGGCGCTGGCGCGCTGGCTGGTGGGGGCGTGCGGCGCGCTGCAGGGGCACGTGCAGGCGGCGTTGGCGCGGCAGGGCGGGGCGCGGGGTGATGGAGCAGGGTGGGCGGCGGCGGAGGAGGAGGGTGGCGAGGAGCTGGAGGAGCAGCTGCAGCCGGCAACGCCTCTCACGCTGCACCACTGCGACGTGGGCTTGGCAGGGCTGAGGCGACTGCAGGGCCTCTGGGGCGAGGCAGGGGGCGAAGACGGCGAGCGTGTGGAAGAGGCGCTGAGGCGCACGGCCGCGCTGCTTCAGCGGCTGCACGCGCAAATGTCGCTGGCCAGGCGCAAGCTGAGGCTCGAGCTGACCATCGTGAGCCCTTGAGAGCCGTTCCTTCTGCTGGATTAGGATTGCGTCTGCGCTGCACTTTTGCATTCGGTTGGTCCGTAGAGGCAAAATGAACGGGCTCGGCGCCACGGTCGGCGCACGTCTCAGAGCTTGGCCTTGGGCGCGGCGGCGTCGAGCACGGGCTGCAGCTTCATGGCCATGCCCATGCTGCCCGAGAGCTTGAGCTTGCGCATGAGGAAGGCCTGCGGCGCGGCGCGTGTTGGGCGCGGCAGGTTGGCGCGCGCCGTGCAGCAAGCAAATCCCATGGCGTGCAGGGGCACCCAGCTGCTAGGCGCACCGTCTGCGGGTTGAGCTTGCCGCTGACGAGCTGGGCAAACACGGCATCCGACATGGTCAGAGTCAGGTCCGCCTTGTCCTTTGGCGCGCTCTGCGCACAGCACGCGATGGTGCGCGAGGGTGCCGCCGCCGTCCCCAGTGAGTCCTCAGGGCAGCTGCAGCCCACCGCTCCCCTGGCAAGCAGGAGCCCTCTGGCACGTGTGTGCGCAGCTGCTGCTGCGGTGGTGCGCACCTGCGTCAGCGATGGCTCGGACCCCGGCCTCAGGTCCAGCGCCCAGTCCTCGCCGTCGATAATGAAGTGGATGAGACCCTGTGCAGAGAGACGAGCGTGCGTTGAGCAAGCAGACAGATGAAGCGCACGCGGCGCGGGACGGCACCTCACCCCCGAGCGCCTGCAACCTCCTGCCACCCCGTCGGCTCCACACAGCCCTTGTGATGAAGCTGCTTGTGGGCGCAAGAGCCCCGCAACGGTAGAGTGGCGCCCCACCGAGGGCGGTGGCCTTTTGGGCCACTTTTTGCGCCCCTCCCCCTCGTGCGCTCGCTCTCCTCAGCCTGTTCCGCGCACCTTGACGCTCTGCGCGAGCTGCTTCCCGGCGTCCCCCTTGAGGTTGGTGGCAAGCTGCGCGAGGAGCGCCGTGCTGGCCTTGGTGGAGGCGGCCGAGCACAAGTTGCGGGACAGCGCGCTCGCCGCCACCGCGCCCGCGGGTGCTGCTGCCGCTGCCATTTGTGCTGTGCTGCTCTAAGGCCGAGTAAGAAGCCGCTTCTTCTTCGCCGTGTGCGCTTCTCCTCTCTCTCTTTCACGAGCGGTTGGTGACGGGGCAGTGGAAGAACACACCGGCGCAGGAGACATTCAGACAGATCAGTCGTCCGCCGTGGGTGGCACGGTGCCTGCCATGTAGCTCTGGAAGTTGTTGCGTTGCCGCTCCTTGAGCTTGGCCAGCTCGGCCTGCACGAGCTCGGCGGGCGGCTGCAGGCCCGCCAGCACCTGTGCCAGGCGCAGGCCCACGTCGCCCGCCACCAGCCGCGTGCCGTTGCCCAGCACCGTCACGGCGATGCTCACAATCTTGGGCACGTGCGCGTTGCTCTGCACACACGAAAGCCACGGACCGGCCACGCAGCACGTCAAAGCGCGCGCTCCACCAGCACGCCACCACAGCGCCACCATCGCCCCGGGCAGCGCCCCAGGTCAGCCACTCACCGGCCCCAAGACGCGCGCGTCGCCGGCCAAGAGTAGCCGCACCAGCAGGTCGTGCTGCGCCACCGCCTCGACGGCGTCCGCCACCAGCGGCAAGCTGTTGACCCACGTGGCCGCCACCGCCGCGCCGTCAGTGGTTTCACTGCAGCACGCGTCGTGCACGCCACGCACGCTCACCGCTTGATTCCTCGTCGCGCCCACTGAAGGGAAGGACTCCCTCCGCACTGAGTGCGTCACCACACGGCGTGCGCTGCTGCTGCCTCACCTGTGGAACTCGAGGATCTTGCCCAGCGTGGAGATGGCGTTCTCCGTCGCCATGTCATTGTCATCGGCTGCGCAAAAGGTCACAGCAGCGGCACCACCCTCAGCAACGAGCGCCCCCGCCAGCACCGCACCCTCTGGGCGGCAGCACAGGCGCGCGGCGGTTCACTTACAGCGCGAGTCTGGCTGGTTGATGATGTGCAGCACGCGTTGCAGCGTGTCGTTGACGTAGGGCCGGAACTCTGCCTGGGCCTGCGCGCGCCACGCACACGCACACGCAAACAAGACCTCGGCAAACGCCACGACCCCGCACCGGTGCGGCGCTGCCCCCTTCCTCCTCGCCACTTGTGCTTAACTTCAGCCCCTCCCTCCCAGCTCCGCACCTTTTCCGCCAGCACGCCGAGGCCGTACACGGCGCACTGCCTCAGGTCTGCGTGGTCCGAGCTGCTGGCCTCCATGAGCACCGGCAGCGCCTGGGAGGGAGGGCACACGCCAGGGGGCAACAACGCGACGCGCAACAGTCAGGACGGGAGCGCGCACGCCAGGAACCCGACTGCTCTACGCCACTGCCAAGCGTGTGCGCAGCACCTGGACGTGGCCTCAGCGCCCGTCCTTTTAGCCCCAAGCGACGCAGGTCGCCCCCCGCACAGGGCCCAGAGAGAGGCCCCTGGCACTCACCGTGCTGAAGTACTTGGCGCGTCCGGCGGTCGAGTGCTGCAGCAGGTCGTCCACCACGCAGATGGCGATGCGCCGGTCCTCGGCGGGCCGCGCC
>VFQP010002227.1_pt1 | contig 22400 bp, 20 predicted proteins | sample 3512351 | NCBI WGS metagenome assembly VFQP01 (sample SAMN10412372, study PRJNA504923) | tailings metagenome | isolation source: Relicate 1 Philex TSF1 revegetated site | place: Philippines: Tuba, Benguet | collected 2017-08-29
TCGTTGTTTTCAAAGGAAGCTTCGTAGGTTTTACCCTCCTTTTCCCAGTCAACATCGCTGATATTCGGATAATGTTGTTTGAAAGCATCACGGACTGCTGTCGGAATTTTAGACTCTTTCGACGTTGTTTCATTTTTCTGTGCGGAACTGCAGGCAGCTAATAAAACGGCTAATGTTCCGGTTACAAGGACTTTTTTCATGGCATTTGTTTTTGAGTTATGAGACAAACTTCCTGATAGATTCTGAAAACAATTGGGATTTTAGTTTGTCGATGGTAAAAAGATTGAAAATCCTTGCTGTCACTTGTTTCTTCTGAAATTGCAAGTTCAGACAACCGTTGTTAGTCAATCCCTTTTTCCTTTTCAGAATAATTTTTAAAAACGAACCGGATTAAGCGTATATTTATAGCACAACATGCCTTAAATCACATGAAAAAGATTCTTCTTTATTTCCTAAGCATTGCTTTTTGTACGCTTGTCATTGCTTCCTGTAAAAAACCTACGAAAGGAAAAATAGTCAATGAATGGAGCGTGAGATTATACCGGGAAACGAATTCTTCCGGGACTTACACCTTGTTTGATGCTCCCGACAGTCCGAATAAACTCAAAATCAAAAAAGATGGAACCTGGGTCTGGACCAGGGAAACTAACTTCAATGGTGTTATTTTTGGAGGGTCTGTGCATGTGTCTGGCAAAGAAATATATACAAACGAAGGAACCTGGTGCTTGGCGAAAACAGATGGAGACAAAGACAAACGTTTAATTTTAAATACATTATCTGAAACAGAGTATAAAAAAACGATTTATTCTCCGAATATAAGCGGTTTATTCGAAGACTCGGAAGGAACAACTACAAAAACCTACGCAGAAGGAGAAAAAACAATGAAGTATTCTATCCTGGAATCAACGAATAAAACGTTGAAACTGGAAGCAGAAGGCCCCAAGTTCAATCCTGCAGACAGTACAACCATTTTAACGAAGTTCGAACTGAATCTGGCGGAAGATTAATGAGCGTGATAAAACATTAATTCCATTTTTCCAATTGTAATTTCAGGAATTGAATGTCTTGCCGGAGTTGATACTCTTCATTTTTAAGTAATTGCAATTCTGAAAGTGAAGGAATGTGTTTTTTCTTCAGGATGAAGGTGATTTTCTGTTTCATGACCGCCGTAAATTTTGCCGCTGTTCCGTAAAACAGGTAGGCAGGAAGGGCGTATCCGAGCAGAATGACCGCATTAAAGTTGGCTATGGCATCAATGTAGTCAGAAATGTTAGGAGTATGTACTTTTAAGTTCTGAGGTAATTCTTCCTTCAAGTAATAGAAGTTCAATAAAACCAAGCCTCCCGCAATCAGGAAACGCACTCCGAACAGGATCCGTTTTTCCCTGCGTGTAATCTGGCGCTTGATAAGTTCCAGCTCAGTAATCCGCTTAACAATAGCTCTCAGCCGGTGTTGTTTTCGTTCCAGGGAAACCCTTAGTTGTTCTTCTTCCGAGCTCTTTTGGACAGGTCTTCCTTTTACCTGGCTTTTATCTTCATCCGGAAGAAAAATTCCAAGAGTCAGAATCGTAAAGACAATGTAGAGAATGACTAAAACAATCAGAATGGGGTAGAGAATGAGCGGAACAGATTCCTCTTTTTTCTTAGCAGGCATGTGAATAGTGTTTTTGAATTGGTACGAATCTAAAAATAAGATAAAATAGTTCAAAGGTTGAAAAAGTTAAAATGGTTCAATTTCTTTATCGGGAAGAAAAACGGCAGGTTTCGCTATAGGTCAAGTATGGATATTGTATGAACTCGATCAAAAATGCTTTTCCGGACAAAAAGAGTACACACCATTCGGAAGCTTGAATGATGTTTCACAGATCTGTAAAATATCAATAATGTGAAGATTGGATATGCAACGTTATTTCATCTCCTTTTGCAGCTGTAACCTTCTTTTCGAAAGTGTAATTTTCATACGGATTAATCTGGCGAACCGAAAAATAATCTTTGGATACTAAGCCGGTTGTTCTGGAAAGAATACTGATTTTGATCCGGACATCATAAATCTTTTTTTCCGATTTACTGTGAATACTTCCGGCAATTCTGCTTGTATATTCAGTCGATGACCACTTGACATAATCCAGCACCAATTCATCCACAGATTCATCACCGCCGGCTTCCTGGGCGCTTGTAGCAAAGAACCTGCCGCAGGAAAACAGAATGAGCAATAAATGAAAAAGCAGTAGAACACGCATAAGAATTTGCAGGCTTGAAAGAACAAAAGATACAAAGAGATTCATTTCCAATCAAAGAACAGAAGAGTGTTTTTTCAGAATAGAATAAATAAATTCCCAATTGTTTCGTTTCCGCATGTGGAAATTGAAAGAAACCGCATCTTTACTCCGAAGAATCTGACTATGCTTAAACAAAAGCTCATATGTATTGTTTGTTTTCTCTGCTTTTTCCAGGCGAAAGCACAGCAGGCACTCACAAATATTGAAACATACAAACAGTTTCAGACGCTTTCCGGAACTCCGCTGAATTCCAACCTGGGAAAGGTAGAAGCGGTTAAAGTGGTTTATGACCTGAAACAAAAAAAGACCTGGTTTATCAATGGGAATCGCTACAAATTCCATTATGAATTTTGTTCCGGTTATTTGATGGATGATGCGTACCTGGAACGATTCAACCGCATAAATTATGGCACTTCTGAAGAACGGGAATACCTGCTGGGAAATATCAACCTGGATCCGAAACTAAACCTGTATTTTATCGACCTTTCCGTATTCGATTATATGCCGAAAGAGCTGATTATTCAGTTGTACAAAGTCATTCGGGAAAAGGTTTACTTTAAGGACCGTCTACGGTTTTTATTGAATACCGAACGACTTCTGGGACTCGAATCCGCATTGAAAGAGTCGATTCAGGTTATGAAACCTTCCGAGTTGTACGAAAACAAAACCTTTCAACGTGTTTCCGCAGGAAAATATACCGGTAGAATTCGATTCGAACCCAGCCTGGATTCACTTTCGGGAAAGGAACCGCTCCAACCGTATGATATTTTGATAACCAGCGGCACTCCGAAATACATTCCGAATGTTGCCGCAATTATCCTGGATGAATTCCAAACGCCTTTGAGTCATTTATCGGTGTTGGGAGTGAACAGGAAAATTCCGATTGCCGTTGACAGGTTGTTGATCAGGGATACTTCTTTCCGGAAACTCGATAAACAATGGATTGCGCTGGAAATATCCGATACGCGGATTTGGTACAAGCAAAGCAGTCCGAAGTATAAGGAAACAAATCCCGGAAAGTTGTATCAGCTGGCAATGGATACGACGAGTCACTGTGAAATTGTTTCCGTAAGCGATTTCAAACAGGCAGGTGCTGACGCAATCGGGAACAAAGCCTACAATTTCGGATTGTTGAATAAGGTCCAGGAAATTGGTCGTTTCAAAGCTCCGGAATCTGCTTTTGCCATTCCGTTTTATTTCTATTTAAAACATGTGAATACTCCGCGGATCAAAGCATTGATGGAACACCTGCAAACAGCTCAAAAAACAGACGATGCCGGTTTGAGAAAGTTGCTGGAAGAAATCCGTTTCGAAATAAAAAATACGCCGTTGGATGCTGTTTTGGTCGCAGATATCCGGAAAAGATTGGAACAAAGTGAATTCAAAACGTTCCGGTTCCGCTCCTCAACAAATGCCGAAGACGCTTCCGGGTTTTCAGGAGCAGGTTTGTATGACTCGAAAACCGTGGATTTGTCAGACACCAATAAAACCATCGAAAAAGCGGTTTTAAAAGTTTGGTCGAGTTTATGGTCGTATGAAGCATTCCAGGAACGAAGATTCTTTCATATTTCCGATGAATACCTGGCAATGGGAATCCTGGTTCACCGTTCTTTCCCCGAAGAAGAAGCAAATGGCGTGGTGATTACCAAAAACATGTACCGACCGGATTACGAAGGAATGACCATCAACGTTCAGATCGGAGATGTGCCTGTTGTCGATCCGCCGGAAGGAATTACCTGCGATCAGTTGGTAATTATTCATGAATTGGAAGCAGCCCGGTTCAACAGATCCGTTGAATACATCAGTAATTCCAATTTAAGTAAAGGAAAAACCGTTTTAAGCGAAGACGAAGTGAAACGCCTGGAATTTGCCGTGAGAGCAATCAGTGAGTATTTCTGGGATCAGGGAATGCGGAATAAGAAGTTGTTTTCCTTCGACCTGGTCCTGGATATCGAATTCAAGTTCCAGGGAAAGAACCGTGAATTGTACATCAAACAAGTGCGATTCTTTAATGAGTAATTTTTTTGAATTGGCAAGTAAATAGCTTAATTTTCAGAACACAAAACAACAACATGACGACTAAACGATTCTTGCTACCAATCATATTCTTATTATCGGTCTTAGTATTACTTTTTACCAATATCAGCATGCGAATTTCTCCTGAAAGGGAATTTGAATTATCTTTTTATACTTGTGGAATGGGGTCGAATATGGGATCAAAATTCCCGGTTTTGAGAGTGAATGGTGATAACTTTATTTATACCAATGAGCAAACTAGTTCCTGGACAGGTAAATTCACGGAAAAACCGGATACATTGTGTGTTGGAAAAATCAGGAAAACGACCATTGATTCCATTATCGATTTGATTCAGCCGATTCAGGATACCTTGGTTTACAATACGGATATAGGAGTCAGAAGTGGTGTGATTCAATATATCAGGATAAAATATGGGAACCGGCATTTACAATTCACGCTTCACAATGCTTCGGACCCTGTTGCTGAAAAGATCACAGCTTTACTCAATTCGAATATTCCTGTAGATAAACCACGTCTTTGGCTGTTCAAAATTACTGTTGATTAAACAAGCAGTTGAATGATGAGCTGTTTAAAATTTACTTCTTTCGCCGTTTCACAAAATAAAGCGCCAGCAAAAGTGCGAAACCGCTGGTTGGCATAATGTACCACCAGATTGAATCTTCCGGATTAGAATAATTTGCAGAAGTTTTTCCGTCATTGTTATTGCTTTCCGGAACAAGTAAAGCAGCAGTTGTGGTAAGCTCTTTGAAATCCGGAATTTCAGGCGGAGCTTCAAATCCAATGGCATCGCTTCGTAATTCGTAACGCCATTTCGGGCCGTACGTTTTATCCAGGTAAGCAAAGATCGTTTGATTATATTCCGCTTCATTTTCACCTTCCCCCGAATGAATACAACCTTGCGAATGAAAAACCACGCCGTAGCGCTTCTGAAAAATCCGGTCTTCCGCAGAACTGAAATCAGGCATTCCTCCAAGTCCGCCGGAGAAAAGAATCTGCATTTCATGCTTTTTGATATCCTGAAGAGCTCCGGCTTTGTTGTAGTGCGAATAAAAACCAGCGATAATTTGATTGAAGTCTAAAAACTTACTGATGTCGAACGCATCCCAGTTCATAGATAAAATACAATCCGGCTTTGGTTCACGTCTGCCCCATAACACTGAATCCGGGGGTAATACCACAAGAAAAACGGAATCCTTTTGAGGTGTTTGCACCTTGCCGCTTTCTGAAGAAGTGCTCAAACTGTCCTCCTGTGAATATACACCGTTGATTGCAAAAATTAAAAAGCTTATTACCAGGAAGAAAGATTTCATACGAGCCAGTTTGTAAATTAAACGGAGAAGGAACTGAAAAGTTGTTTTGAGAATAGAATCTCATAAACCAACAGGTCACTCCGGATACCTCTGCTATGTCAATTCGAAAAAACGCTGAAAAATAAAAACCTCTCACTAAGTAGCATGGAGAGGTTTTTATGAATTTTACAAATTCGCGCTACAAAAAAAGCAGGCTTGGTTGATAAACTAACTAAATTAAGTTGCAGTAGTGTAGAAGTTGTTGTGATTAGAACTGAAAATCGCAAAGCAAAGATGGGGAATTCCAAAAGCGCCTGTAAGGTGATAATTAACCGAAATGTAAAAACAGGTATTTTTATCTGGTTGAAACTTGAAAAGTGTATTTCGGAAATCAATAAATTGCGTATTGGAATTTTAAAATAAGAGTATGGAAAAAGTGCAGGTAACAGTTCAATGCAAGGTAGATGCACCCGTGGAGAAAGTGTGGGATTATTGGAATACTCCGGAACATATCATGAAGTGGAACAGTGCTTCTCCGGATTGGCATACTCCTAGATCCGAAAATGATCTGCGTGTAGGAGGAAAATTCAGTGCCAGGATGGAAGCAAAAGACGGAAGTTTCGGATTTGATTTTGGCGGCATCTATGATGAGGTGATTGCAAATGAACGGATTGCTTATACCATGGAAGACGGAAGAAAAACGCAGATTACGTTTATCAATCATGGTGATTCGACAGAAGTGATTGAAACGTTTGATGCAGAAGGTCAGAATCCGATCGAAATGCAGCAGGCTGGCTGGCAGGCAATCCTGGACAATTTCAAAAAATATACGGAAGAACATTAATCCGGTGATATCGGAAATTGAAAACGGGGAACTTACAAGCTCCCCGTTTTTGTTTCAAGTTGATGAAATCAAGATTAATTCACTGCAAAACGACCGCTTTGCTTGCCGTCTTCACTTCTTAAAAGATAAATTCCTTTGCTTAAAACAGGTAGTAAAATTCGTGTTTCAGTATCAGATATGAAAAGTGAAACAGCCTGAATCGTTTTTCCATCCATACTTTCGATGACAACGTTGTTCAAAACCGAATTTATCTGTAAGAATTCTCCGTTTGTCAATGGATTTGGGAACAAACGCAGGTTTTGAACATTCCATTCGTCGATTCCTAATTGATTGATGATTTCACAAGAGCTTGTGTCCGTACATCCGAAAGAATTTGTTACGATAACTGCATAACTTCCGTTGGAAGTTGGTGTGAAGGTCGCACTTGTTTCACCGGCAATCGGTGCATTTCCGTTATTACAGTCAATCCACTGGTAAGTAGCGGCTGTAGGAGCATTTACCGTAAGAGAAATAACGTTGTTTGTCATCCCGGTAATCAGCGGACTCAAAGCGTTTACAACTGTTACAACTGTGCTGTCGTCACCGTTTACATCCTGCAGAACATCGAAATAAGTTCCCGATTGATAATAGGTGTTTGTTCCTACATTCACGGAATCTCCCGGACATAACATCACATATTGCTGGGTTACATTGCTTGTAAACCCGATTGAAACCGGTCCGTTTGCAGGTAAATTTCCGGTACTGGAAAGTGTTCCTTCATTTGCTCCGTTACAAAGACCGCTTGTCAGTGAAGTAACGAAACTCCATTGAGAACCGTTCCAAACAGTCATGGAAATATCTCCGCAATCATTCAAACCGCTTTGTGCCGCATCATTCCAGCCAACTGTAACCTGTAGAAAGTCTGTCGGAACGGAATTGGTAAAATCCCAGTATTCCAAAATACTCACGCTCTGAAGCGGAGTTTCAACCGGTGTCAAAGAAGCGTAAGCTTGGTGTTTGTAGCCCACTTTAATGAGAGAAGAAACGGAATTTGGTGCTGAAATACTGAAAGGTCTGTAACGGTTTGGCGTTTCTCCGAGTGGGAATTCAAACGCATCATCCCCGGTTTTTTCAACGTATCCGGTAATAAATGTGCTGTCCGATCCACCTGTCAGCGTAGCGTTGTCTGCCAGTTTCACGATCGAAGCAGGAGAAGAAACAATGATTCCGTCAGTTAGTTCCAGTTGGTTACTGATTGCCAATGAAGTTTGAAGATCAATTCCGTAACCGCCGTCAGCCGGACCGTTTGCTGCATTGTTCACCTCGATATCGAATAAATTCAGGTTCCCGGAAGTGGTGTGAACCGTTTGATGTTTTGTTCCGTTCAAAGCCAGTTTGTTGCTGTTGTGGCTGAAACTTCCCAAAACATCCAGGTTGCCGTTTACAGAAACTAAAAGCGGGGAAATGTGATTCAATGATTTTCCGGCAGGAACAGTCACGTGGCTGAACTGGTAAATTCCGGTACCGTTTAACGTACTGTTTCCCGTTTGGAATAAAGCATTTCCGGTGTGAAAAACAACTCCGGCATTTTGCCATGAAACGGTATTTAATTCCTTCCAGGTAGCCTGGTTATCCAGGAAAACGGAATCACCGGTAAGCAATTGAACAGAATTTCCGGAATATTCCAACAGGGTAGAAGCACCGTTCAATGCCAGGTGCATTCCCATCGTACTTGTCGGATCGTTTCCGATTGTTCCGGTGATTTTTACCGTTCCGTTATTCGAACGGAAATATCCTTTTCCGGCCCCGGGAGCAGCTCCTAACCAAACCAAAGCTCCGTTAATCTGTAAAGTTCCGCCGTTTTGTTCGAAAGCAGGGAAGTAAACTCCGGCTTCATTCTCAAACCCGAATTCGGCGTTGGTGGTAATGATCCCACCGTTTTGAGTCAGTTTACTGGATCCGTTAACGCTTCCGTCAACCAAAGCAATGGTTTCTCCGACTACAACTGTTCCGTTGTTGATTACGCCGGTTGCCCCCAGTTCGAACAACAAACGCTGTCCGCTAGATAGATTTCCGCCTTCCATTTGCAAGTGAGCATCATCTACGAAGATCAGACGCGCATTGTTTCCTCCGCCAATCAATGAAAAGGAACCGGATGCCGTAATCGTTACAACAGTTCCTGCTCCGATGATTTCCACGCGGTCTGTCGTGTTTAGCGTTCCTGAAATAGTCAGTTCGGCTCCGTTTTGAACCAGCATTTCACCGGGTGTGAAGCTTGAAGTTCCGCTTACAAGCGGATCAGCCATTGCTCCGCTGTAATTCGCAGGATCAATAATAATGTTGTCTCCGTTTGCCGGAGTTGCTGACCAATTGGCAGCATTATTCCAGTCTGAGCTTACTGCTCCCGTCCAGTTCTGACCGAAAGCCGGAGCAAATGCAAAGCATGCGATTCCAAATAGCAGTGTTCTTTTCATTTTTTTAAGATTAGTTATTCTTCATTGTTTTTCAATTTCATCAACAAAGTATAAGCACCTTTGATGACGATGTTTTTTGAAGGAAGTTGTGATTTCAACTCTGTGAATCCTTCATTTGAGCTTCCGGTCTGAACCGGAGTCATGCGGTAAAAACCTTTATTTTCTTCTACAAAAATGTATTCTTTTCCTTCCCATTTCACCAATGCTTCGTCAGGAACACAGCGCACTTTGGCGTTGTTCAGCTCGATTTCCGCATTCACAAAAGTACCCGGTAATAATTCGGAAGAAGATCGGATCAGTTTGGCGTGAACCTGCGTGCTTCTGTCTGTATCGATGTTGGGGGAAATCAGTTCGACCCTGGCAAGGAATTCTTTTCCCGGATCATTGTTGGTCGTGAATTTGACAACCTGCCCGATTTTCAGGCGTGAAGCATCGTTCTCGAAAACGGTGAGATTCACACAAACGTCTGTCGGGTTAATCAATTCAAAAATAACATCCGACGGATTGATGTATTTCCCAATGTTTGCATTGACTTTAGTCACATATCCGGCAATCGGTGAGTGAATGGAAATGCTCCTGGAAATAGAGTTCTCATTGAGTTTTTCAGGGACCAAACCAATCAGGCGAAGCTGTTCTGCAAGTGAACGAACCAAAATACGCTGGTTATTGTACTCACTTTGAACCTGCTGAAGTGTTTTGTCGCTGGCCACTTTGGTTTCATTCAAGCCTTTTTGACGTTTGTAATCTGCTTCCAGGTATTCCAGTTTGTTTTTGGCCGTCAGGTAATCCTGTTGCAGCTGAATGTATTGCTGATCCTCCAGGGTTGCAAGAACAGTTCCTTTTCCCACTTTCGTTCCGGGAATCAACGTTGTTTTTCTCAGGTATCCGCCCAAAGGAGCGCTGATTGAAACCTGGTTTCCCGGGTGAACGTCAATGGTTCCGTTTACCTGCAAAGAGATATGCATATCGCGGTTTTCAATGATGCCGGATTCAATACCTGCATTTTGAATCTGTTTTTCGTTCAGATGCACTTCATTGGTTTGAAGCGTTTGTTTCTGTTCTTCCGGATTGGAATTCGCTCCTTCCTGGCTTCCGCATGCTTGCAGAAGAAAAAACAGGAGTCCGAATGTGTGTATTGTTTTCATGATAAATGTCTTTTATGGATTGATGTTGCTGATTTTTTCAATTTCGAAAGCTGCTTCGTTGAACTGCTGAATGGTGAAGTAATAATCACTTTTGATCTGCATGGCCTGGTTCACCAAAACAACCCAGTCGATGTAACCGATTTCCCCGGCTGTGAGCTTTTCTGACGCAGTACGGATCATTGTATTGGCATTCGGAATCATCGTTTGATTGAAGGACTGAACCAACTGGTTGTTGCGTTGATAAACCCGTAAAGCATTAGTCAATTGAACGTTCAGTTCCTGGTTCAAAGCATCGAGTTCCTGTTGCTTCTGAAGTACTGAGAAACGAGAAGCGCGGATGCGGGATTTTTGTGCTCCGAAGAACAAAGGAATTCCAACTCCGACATTCAGAGAGGAGAAACGCCGGGAACTTCCGAAATAGAAATCTGTCGCGTCGGGGTTCGGAGTTTGCCAGCCCATAATGGTCGTATTGCTGAATCCGGCACTTAAAGAGGGTAGAAGCCTGCTTTTTTCCAATTGCAGTTGCTGTTGCGAAAACAACAACTCCTGTTCCCGCAGTTGCCGCCCGTAATTCCGCTTCAATGAAGAGCTGTCTGGCAAAACAGGAAGCAGGTATTGAATCTGCACCGAAGCCGGAGAATAAGCCGTATTGGCATTCAGAAACAGGTTGAACCGATCCAAAAGGAATGCATAATTGGTTTCCAGTTGATTGAGTTGGTTGGAAATCTGCATCCGTTGATTGTCAGCTGTCGCTGTTTCCAGTACATCAATATCACCGCTTTCAAAACGCTGTTTGATTTTTTGCTGGAAATTGGCGAACATACTGTCGGCACTTTGAAGCAATTTTCGTTGTTCATCGAGAATGAGCAATTGATAAAATAACTGTTTCACCTCGAGCGTGATTTCCAGTGTTTTTTGAGAAAAACCGATTTCACTGACTTTGATTCCGGTTTGGATCAATCGTTCCTGGTTACGGTAAACGGTTGGAAACTGGATGGTTTGCGACAGGGAAAACCGGTTGTCCAGGCGAAGACTGTTAAAGCGTCCGTATTCAAATCCGGCTGCTGTTTGTTGAATGTCAAAACCGCTTTTCTTCAAAGCACGGGAATAACTTACCTGTGTTTCTGAAGCTTTTAGAGATCTGTTGTTCTTCAAAGCCGTATCGATTGCATGAGACAAATCGATTGGCTGCTGCGCCAACGAATGGAAACTGCAGAAACCGATAAGCAGGATGGAAATAGCTTTGATCTTAGAAGAAGACTGGAAATAATTTCGTCCTTTTTCAGAGAAAATATACAGAACAGGTAGCACAAAGAGCGTAAGCAAAGTCGAAATAATCAATCCGCCGATGACAACGGTTGCCAACGGTTTCTGAACTTCTCCGCCGGCTCCGGTACTGATCGCCATTGGAATAAAGCCCAATGACGGAACCAAAGCAGTCATCAGAACCGCACGCAATTTGGATTTGGTAGCATGAATCACAATGCGTCTGACATCTTTCCAGCCTTCTTTTTTCAGGCGGTTGAATTCACTCACCAGTAAAATTCCGTTCAAAACGGCAATTCCGAACAAGGCAATAAAACCAACTCCGGCAGAAATACTGAAAGGCAGGTCACGCAGCCATAAGGCGATGATTCCACCGATCGCTGAAAGCGGAATGGCGGTGTAAATCAGCAAACCTTGCTTCACGGAATTAAATGCGAAGAATAAAAGCAGGAAGATCAATAACAAGGCAATCGGAACAACAATGGAAAGCCGTTCTTTTGCTGCCGTCATATTTTCGAAAGAACCTCCGTATTCGATCCGGTATTCCCGTGAAAGATTCAGTTGTTTATCCACTTTGTTCTGAAGTTCTTTCACAATCGACTGAACATCTCTTCCGCTGACGTTAAACCCGACTATGATACGTCGTTTGGTATTTTCACGTTGAATCTGGTTCACACCTTCAATTTCTTCGATGGATGCAACATAACTCAAGGGAATCTGCGTATTTTGCCCGGTTTGGATCATCAGGTTCCGGATATCGGTGATGTTTTTCCGCTCGTCGTTTTCCAAACGGACCACCATGTCGAAGCGCTTTTCTCCTTCATAAACCTGTCCGGCGATCTGACCGGCAAAAGCAGTATTTACTACCCGGTTCACATCGCCTACATTCAATCCGTATTTAGCCATTTCCCGGCGATTGTAATTGATGACAACCTGTGGCATTCCGGTCATTTTTTCTTCGTAAATGTTGATGGCACCATTCACTGTTCCGATAATCTGAGCCAGCTTGCCGGCATATCGCGTCAGCGTGTCGAGGTTTTCCCCGTAGATTTTACAAACAACGTCTTGCCGTGCCCCGGTCATTAATTCATTGAAACGCATTTGAACCGGAAACTGGAATCCAACAGTAATTCCGGGAACTTCTTCCAGTTCTTTGGTCATTTTCTCGCTCAATTCCGAGAATGATTTGGCGGAAGTCCATTCCTTTTTGTCTTTGAGAATCACCATCATATCACCGGCTTCAAACGGCATCGGATCGGTTGGAACTTCCGCAGAACCGATTTTGGTCACGATTTTAGTGACTTCCGGGAAGCGTTCCAGTAAGATTTTGGAAGCCTGCTGCGTTGCCTGGATGGTATTGTTCAGGTTACTTCCGGTCAATAAACGCGTTTCCACGGCAAAATCTCCTTCTTCCAGCTGCGGGATAAATTCACCACCCATTTGCAGCAATAAATAAATCGCAAGACCGAAGATCAGAAGCGTTGCTCCCACAATCATTTTCGGGAAATTCAACAAACGGTTCAAGCTTGGTTGGTATTTTCGTTCGAGCCAGATCATCAGTCGATCCGTAATGGTTTTCTTGTGCGAAATTTCCTTCTTCAGGCAGAGTGCCGACATCATCGGGACATAAGTAATCGAAAGAATGAATGCACCCAGGATTGCAAAGGCAATTGTCAGGGCCATCGGCTTAAACATTTTTCCTTCGATTCCTTCCAGGGATAAAATCGGGAGATAGACAATCAGGATAATGATCTGGCTGAAAACAGCTGATTTGATCATCGACCCGGTTGATTTGGAAACTTCCGAATCCATCTGTTTCTGGTCAATGCGGTTGATTTGTTTGAATTGCTTGGAATGTGAAAAACGATGTAGAATCACTTCAACAACAATCACTGATCCGTCTACGATTAACCCGAAATCGATTGCTCCCAAAGACATCAGGTTTCCGCCAACACCAAAAAGATTCATCAGGATAATAGCGAAAAGCATCGAAAGTGGAATTACTGACGAAACGATTAACCCGGCGCGGATATTTCCTAAAAAGAAGACCAGGACGAAAATTACGATTAAAGCACCTTCCAATAAGTTGGTTTCGACGGTTTGAATGGCGTTGTTCACCATTTTGGTGCGGTCGAGAAAAGGCTCAATCACGACCCCTTCCGGAAGCATTTTCTGAATTTCAGTGATGCGTTCTTTCACGCGTTTTACCACTTCGGAAGAATTTTCACCTTTCAGCATCATGACGACAGCTCCTGCAACCTCGCCTTTTGTGTTGAAAGTCATTGCGCCGTAACGGATGGCAGAACCAAAACGAATCGTCGCGACATCCTTTAGCAGGAGCGGAGTTCCGTTATCCAGGTTTTTCAGTACGATTTGCTGAATATCCGGAATGCTGGAAGTCAAACCTTCACTCCGGATGTAAAGTACCGTAGGTCCTTTTTCGATATAGGCTCCACCGGTATTTTCGTTGTTTTTTTCCAGAGCGTCAAACACATCCGTAATCGTCAGATTATTAGCTTTCAGCTGCTCTTGTCTGATCGCAATTTCGTATTGCTTGAGCTTTCCACCGAAACTGGAAACTTCAGCAACTCCGGGTGTTCCGAGTAATTGCCGTCTGACAATCCAATCCTGGATCGTTCGGAGTTCCATCGGCCCGTATTGGCTTTCGTAGCCTTCTTTCGGCCGGACAACATATTGATAGATTTCTCCCAATCCGGTAGAAAGCGGGGCCAGTTCCGGCGAACCGATCCCGGAAGGAAGTTCCTGTTTAACCTTTTGAAGCTGCTCGTTGATTTGCTGCCTTGCCAGGTGGATATCGGTTTCGTCCGTAAAGACGAGTGTTACCAATGACAATCCGAAGCGGGAAAAACTCCGCACTTGTCTCAAGCCCGGAATATTGCTGCAGGATTGTTCGATCGGGAAGGTAATTAAACGTTCGATATCTGTTGCTCCAAGAGAGGGCGAAACAGTCAGAACCTGAACCTGATTGTCTGTGATGTCAGGTAAAGCATCAATGGGTAGTTTGGTTACCTGGTATGATCCCCAGGAAAGGAGAGCAATCACAAATAGACCAACTACAAACTTATTCCTTACGGAAAAGTCGATAATTTTTTGAAGCATAATTTGAATAATAAAATGAAAAATCGGCCCGGAGGGTCCGGACGCATAAATCAATTACAATACAATTATGCGAAGCAAGGAGGTCTGAATAAAGCTGCTAAAGCGGGATCTTTCGGCCGGTTAGTCTTAAAAATAATGTGCTGATAGTTATCGAAAACCTCCATTTTTTCTTTGGGAACAAATGAAAGATCCGGGATCGATGCGATCTGAAATGAAAAATGATTGCTGATTTTTTTGAAAGGTAATTGCATGTCGCGATCCTGGTCGTTATCATTTAAATCGTTTCCGAGATAATGCATCGAGAGAAAATCAAAAATATCAATGTTGTGATTGAGCGCACGATGTTCTGTGAAATGAATCATCAGTTCAGGCAGTTTAAACAATTCTCCAAGCGAACTGTTAAACATAAAAATGGGTAAGAGTATGTATATAAACGCCTTTCTCACAATACAAAGTTAAACAAAAAGGAATCGTCAATGAGTCATTTTAACTAAAAATTGTAACACCGGATATAAGTCGGAAACCAGTTTTTGATCAAACAGGATAATTAGGGATTCGTTATTCAGCATCCGCAATTATCACTACATTTACCAAAAGTTCTTTAAAATCAATTTCCGGAAAAGGTTCCCGTTCATGCGGGATTAAAAGGGAATCGTGTGAAAATCACGAACTGTCGCGCAACTGTAAGTAACATTTCAAAGGTTTTATCAATGATCCACTGTCTCCTTATCGGGGCGGGAAGGAGATAAAAACCGTTACAAGTCAGGATACCTGCCGCTTTCCGCTCTGTTTGTCATGATCCGTTAGGAATTATCCCGGATTCTGATACACGGAATTGACCAGGCTTTCGCGGTTTGAAGCTTATGTCGAGATGTCTTAAACGTTCTCTTTTCGGGAGGACGAATTCATCCGTGCATATTTTTCCGAAAGTCTTTGAGAACATAACTTAAAGAAGCAGTATGAGTGATCACGAACAAGTATCCTGTCCCAGATGTCATGCATTTTTTGCATGCAAATCCGGCTCGATTTCCATTTGTCAATGTACTACGGTGGTATTATCTGTTAATGAAAGTCATTATATCAGTGATCATTACAGTGAATGTTTATGCGCGCCTTGTATGCTTGAAATGAAAAAGGAGTATAACACCAAATTGCTTGAACAACGGTTTTCAAGTATTTCGACACTTTTTAAGAAGAACAATTAAATCAATTTAAGATTCAAAATAGAGAATTGAAAAGTAGACTGAGCGAAGTCGAAGTAACTTTTCGATTTTCACCTTTACATTAAAGAATTAGTATGACAATAGAAGAACGCATCCAGCAAGCCGAAACACGTATTTTTAAAGCGGTTTTCCCTAATACAACTAACCATTACGACACACTTTTCGGAGGAACAGCCATGCAGTTGATGGATGAAGTGGCATTTATCGCCGCAACGCGTTTCAGTCGTCAGAGAATGGTGACGGTGAGCAGCGATAAAATTGATTTCAAGAAGCCAATCCCGGCAGGAACTATTGTTGAATTGATCGGAAAAGTCACTTATCTTGGGAGCACGAGTCTGAAAATCCGTGTGGAAATCTTTATCGAGCAAATGTATTCCGACCAGCGGGAAAAGGCTGTTACCGGGGAATTTACTTTTGTTGCAATCGATGAAAACAAGCAGCCTGTGAAGATTTTGAGATAAGCAATTCAATTTCTTCTTATCTTCATTTCATGCACGAAGAAAATCACTACATCAATCGTATCGGCTGGCTGCGGGCGGCTGTTTTGGGAGCTAATGACGGAATTCTTTCCACCACGAGTTTAGTTATCGGAGTGGCCGCAGCAAGCGATAGCAGAGGACCGATTGTTCTTTCAGCGCTGGCCGGAGTAGTTGCAGGAGCTCTTTCAATGGCCGCCGGAGAATATGTTTCAGTGAGTTCTCAATCAGATATTGAGCGAGCCGATCTGCGTCGTGAAAGAAAAGCCCTGAAAGAAAACCCGGAAGAAGAATTGATCGAATTGGCCCTGATTTATGAAAAACGAGGTTTGAGTAAAGAGCTGGCTTTGAAAGTAGCGCAGGAATTAACGCACAATGATGCATTGGATGCGCATGCAAGAGACGAGTTGGGAATCAATGAGATTTCTCAGCCCAGACCTTTTCTCGCTGCAATTTCATCCGGACTTTCGTTTATTGCAGGTGGAATTCTTCCGTTATGTGTTGCATTTTGGGCTCCGGTAAAAGAAATGATTTATTATCAGTATGGTTTTGCGATTATCTTTTTAGCCATTTTGGGTGCTGTTTCGGCAAGATCAGGTGGAGTGAAACCATGGAGTCCTGTTGTGCGCCTTTGTCTTTGGGGAACAGCGGCGATGTGCGTAACAGCTGGAATCGGCTACCTGTTTGGAGTAAATGCAGGTTAATAGTTATCTTTAGAAAGGCAAAGTGATATATAAGATGAGATTTATCCTGGTTTCCTGTAGTTGTATGCTGGTCCTTATTCTAATCGTTTCATGCGGTGGAAATAACCGGGACAATACGGTTTTTACAAGTGAAAGCAGGGAAAGTATGGTATTGGATTCATCCTCCAATTTGCCTTTTGTCTGTGTGATTGATACGCCGGTTTGTACGGATTCAGCTTGTTACGGAATGTACCGGGGAGTAGAATTTGTTTCAGAGCAGTATATTGATCGTCTAAAACTGAACGGAACGGATGTAGCGCACCAGTATTCCAATAAAATGTGTGAATATGTCGGGAAAAAGTTGAAACAGCTTTACCGTGACAGTTTGTACAGTAAGGTTGATCTGGCAAAAATCCGTGTATCAACCGAAGGGATGAACAGCGGTGAAGATTATGTGGAATACAAAGTGTACATTCCATTTAAACGGGTTCCCAAAAATCAGGCAATGACTGCTTTTGATCATTGCGGCGGCTGGGGACACAAACCGGAATTAGCAAAAAGAAAACACGATTTGCTTTTCAGTCCGAACAAAATTGTTAAAAATCGAAGATTGTGGATCAGTAAGTTATACAAAACAAAAGAAGGCTTACAGGAATTCTGGATTCAATGGCAGCATACCGAATGGAGTAATTAAACTGGGAGATTACCTATAAATTGAGTAATCAATTATTGATGTATTTTCATTTTGAATGCAACTATTATCAAGACTTTTGGGTTTATAAGAAAGCGACTAAATCTGTTTACTATTTGTTTAAAAAAGAGAAAATATTCAGTAATATTACATTCGTAATCTAAATACAACAACTAAAACATTATGAGAAAAATTTACACCTTGCTGGGGTGTTTGTTCTTGTTTCAAGTTTCAAACAACGCTTCAGCTCAAGTAATTTTCAGTGAGGACTTTAGTACCGCAACTGGAACCACACCGCCGACCGGATGGACAAATAACGAGATTATAACCGGAGGAGGTGAGTGGGCTTTTGATAATCCGGGAGGGCGAATAGCAAATGCGCCGTTATCAGCCCCGTTTGCTATTTTCGATAGTGATTATTTGGAAACTTTTGGAGAAGAGACCGCGTTGGAGTCTCCAATCTTCGATGCAACTGGTTTTACAGGAGGGGCTTTCTTCCTGGTATTTGATCATTATTTCAGATATGGAGCAGGAGGAGAATATTATGTAGAAGCTTTTGATGGCACTAACTGGGTTTCTGTATTGGATGGTACTACAGAAATGACGAATTCAGAACATGTCATTTTAGACATAACATCCATTGTCGATGGAATTACAGACGCACAGGTTCGTTTTCGTTGGGTTGGAGATTATTCCTGGTATTGGATTGTAGATAACATTACTGTAGAATATGCAACTTGTTTCCCTGTTACTGGATTGGCACTTGGAAACGAAACACCGAATTCAATAGAAGCTACCTGGACTGCAGGAGGATCTGAAACTTCCTGGAATGTGGAATGGGGATTACCTGGATTCCAACCTGGAACGGGAGCGGAAATCGGTTCGGATGCAGTAACTACGGAAAGTATTACAATTAATGGATTGAACCCGGGAGCTGATTATGACGTATATGTTCAGGCTGACTGCGGTGCCGGAGATGAAGCTTTTTGGATAAAAGTAAGCGGAGCGACAGCTTGTGCGCCAATCTCAAACCTTCCGTGGACAGAAAATTTCGACTTGATGACGACTTTAGGATTTGGAATCTTTAAAAATTGTTGGTCGGCTTCTGTTGAAGATTGGTTCTCTGATTATGACGGATCGAATGAAATTGGTGCTCCTGCTCATTCAGGAAGCAATTATATGGCGATGTACTATGACGGTAATGATACACTTTGGACACCTGAATTCCAATTGACTGCCGGAAGAAAGTATGAGTTTAAATTCTTTTATGCCGGAGATTTCTTTGAAGTTTCAGGATGGACAGGGAAAGTAATTTCATTGAATACTCAAACCGGAATTTCTTCAGCAATTGCAGGAGGAGATTTTATCAACCCTTCAGATGTTGTACCGGAGGCTTATCAAGAATCTATGACGTGTTTTACCCCAACAACTTCCGGAGTTTACCGTTTTGGTATCAGTTTGGTTTCTAACCAGGATCCGCTCTATATCCTTGTAGATGATTTCAGCTTAAATGAAAGAGGTGCTTCAGCAGGAACAGACGGTACGTTAAATGTATGTCAGACAACGGGATTGGTTGATTTGAATGATGTTATTACAAAAGATGATGAAATCGGTTCATGGTATTTCCCTGGAAATCCTGCTACAATCGTAAATGATAGTATGTTCGATCCTCAATTCGTTCCTGCAGGTACGATTCATGTAAACTACATTACAACAGGATGTTTGGTTGATACAGCTTCAGCAATCCTGAGTATTTTCCCTCCATCAAGCGCTGGAATCGATGGAATTGTTACAGTTTGTAAAAATGAGCCGGTTGATTTATTATCCGGTTTAGGTGGAACTGTAAACATGGGCGGAGATTGGTATGATGCTCAGAACCAGTTGTTGGCGTCTTCCCAGATTATGTCTCCTAATTTCACAGGACAATACAATTACAAATATATTACAGGAAACAGTGTGTGTCCGAATGATACATCGGGAGTTCTTGTGAGTGTGGGAACTTGTAACTGGTTGTCTGTTGATGAAATGGCGTTGGAAGAAGTAAATCTTTATCCGAATCCTTCAACAGGAGTTGTATTCATCGAGTCTAATTTCACAACAGGAACTTTCAATTTGGTAGTATCCGATGTGAATGGAAGAATTGTTGAAACAGGAAATAACTCAATTTCTGCAGGAACAAATACAGTGAATTTGAGTAAAGTTCAGAAAGGAACTTACTTCTTTAAACTGTCGAATGAAAACGCAGAAAAAGTTTACCGTGTAGTTATTCAGTAAGAATAAACAAATCTTTTTAGCCCCGGTCATTGAGAGAAGTCGAAATGCCGGGGCTTTTTATTTTTCAATCCGAATGGAAATCAATTCTTCGTTTCTTTTCTGGTAGAAAAGAATACCTTTGCAGCATGAATTTTGAAAAACAATTGTCGGCACGCAGCGGTAATGTGTGCGAATTAAGTGGAGTAACAGCAGATTTGCAGGTTTACCAGGTATTACCTTCAGAAGGAAATTCTGTAGATGACTTTGTTTTGATCACTCAAAATTTAAAAGAGCAGTTGGAAGGTACAAAAGAAATTTCTTCCAATGACTGGCGCTGTCTGAACGATTCCATGTGGAGCGAAGTTTCTGCAGTGAAAGTGATTTCCTACCGCATGCTTGATAAGCTGAAAGCAGAAGGCTGGCCGAATGATTTGCTTGAAATGATTTACCTGGAAGACCGGGAATTGACCTGGGCGAAAGCCGGAATGGAAGATGAAGATGCTGTGAAACACGTAGATTCCAACGGGGCGATCCTCAAGGCTGGAGATACCGTTGTATTGATCAAAGAATTGGACGTGAAAGGCTCAACCATTACGGCTAAAAGAGGTACAGCCGTTCGGAATATCCGTTTGGTTCACGATGATCCGACATTGATCGAAGGAAAGATTGACGGACAATCTATTTATATCCTGACGCAGTTCGTGAAGAAGTAATTGAAAATTGAAAAGTAAGAATTGAAAAGAAAATTGGGCGGAGCCGAAGTAACTTTTCAATTCTCAATTAAAGCACGTCGCGGTATTCCGGAGTTTTGTCAAATACACTTTTTGCAAACGGACATAAAGGAATAATCTTAATTCCAGCTTTTCTGGCAAATTCGACAGCGGCCTGAACCATCAGGTTTCCGACACTTTTCCCTCTGAATTCAGGATTGACTTCGGTATGATCAATAATAATTCGGTCATTACCCACTTTGGAATAAGTCATTCTTCCGGCTTCTTTTCCGTCTTCAGTTGCTTTAAAAAAGCCTTTTGACTCCTGGTCAAATTGGTTTACTTCTATCATGATTTTTTATTTCAAAAGTTCAAAAGTTCAAAAGTTCAAAAGTTCAAAAGTTCAAAATTGTTTTTATGCATGCAGTTTGGTTGAACTTTTTTAACCATTTGAACCTCTTTGAACTTTAATTAAAACTTGGGTTCCGGTAAAGGAACAAATTCAGTTTCTCCGTCGATTTTCGGAAATGTTTGCTGAATCCAGGCCTCTTTGGCTTCCTCGATGCGTTCTTTCCGGGAAGAAACAAAATTCCAGAAGATAAAACGTTCTTCGGGAAACGCTTCTCCGCCAAAAATGTACACGGTAGTGTTTTCAGCCATTTCGAAAGCACATAACTCACTGTTTTTGGCAATCAATATTTGTTTCGAACCATATTCTTCATCACCGTCTTTGATACTTCCTTCCAGGATATACAGAGCGCTTTCCCCGAACAAATCTTCCCCGATCGAAACTTTCGTTGCCTCAGAACTTTTAATTTCCAGGAAATACAAAGGGCTGTAAACCGGAACAGGAGATTTTCTTCCGAATGCTTCTCCGGCGATTAATTTGAACGAAACGCCGTTTTCTGTCCAGGACGGAATATCGGCTGCTTCGATATGTGTAAATGAAGGTTCCATTTCTTCCAAATCCTTCGGAAGCGCAACCCAAATTTGCAAACCATGGAGGTGTTTTTCCGAATGACGCAGGTATTCCGGGGTTCTCTCCGAATGTACAACACCTTTTCCGGCTGTCATCCAATTCACTGCACCGGGCTGAATTTCCATTACGGAACCAATACTGTCGCGATGCATGATAGCTCCTTCAAACAGATAAGTCAAAGTAGAAAGACCAATGTGCGGATGCGGACCAACATCCAGGTTCTGGTGATCGCTTAATTTCGCTGGTCCCATGTGATCAATGAAAACAAATGGTCCGACAGCTCTTTTTTGCCGGAAAGGAAGGAGTCTTCCTACCAAAAAGTTCCCGATATCTGCTGCACGTTCTTCGATGATGAGTTGGATATTTGACATGAATCTGTATTGTTTATTCGAATTTCTTAATTAATAACCGGATTACAAAATTTGCCATAAAAACTTTATCTGTAAAATGAAATGTGTTAAGCTTTTCCTAAAATAGGTGTCGGGCGTTTTTTTTCGGCTCACAAATAGTATTTTAGGAGTGTAAAATTGCGTTATGACAACTGATATGGAAAAAAACAGCTTTGTAGACAAACAATTACCGATCATTATCAGAGGGTTGATGGCCTTTATGTTTTTGCTTTCAGCAGTAGCAAAATTGTATCCGTCGCCAAACCTGGCATTACCCACATTTGAGATTAAGCAGTTGTTACCAATGGGATTCAGCGAAACAAGTGCACCTTATTTTTCCCGCATTTTAATTGGTTGTGAGCTTGCTTTGGGAATCTTGCTACTTCAGAAAAATTATTTCAAACGCCTGGTTATTCCTGTTTCGTTTTTGATGCTTTTGGTTTTCAGTATTCATCTGACTTATGAAATCATTTCGACGGGAAACAGTGGAAATTGCGGTTGTTTCGGCTCTTTACTTCCGATGACTCCGGTTCAGGCATTGATTAAAAATATTGTCGGGATGG
>VFQP010002228.1_pt1 | contig 22394 bp, 10 predicted proteins | sample 3512351 | NCBI WGS metagenome assembly VFQP01 (sample SAMN10412372, study PRJNA504923) | tailings metagenome | isolation source: Relicate 1 Philex TSF1 revegetated site | place: Philippines: Tuba, Benguet | collected 2017-08-29
CATTTCCAGCGTCAACTTGACCCAGCCTACTTGTACTACCAACACCGGGACCGCCCTCGTCAACGCTTCTGGTACAGGAACACTTGAATATTCTAAAGACGCTACTAACTGGCAGGAAAGCAATACTTTCAGTGGACTCGCCCCAGGTAATTATACTTTCCAAGTAAGGTTGCAGAATAATACCTCTTGTAGCAATAGTTCGGCGCAGCAAACAATCAACGCTGTACCAAACGCCCCAACCATTTCCAGCGTCAACTTGACCCAGCCTACTTGTACTACCAACACCGGGACCGCCGTTGTCAACGCTTCTGGAACGGGAACACTCGAATATTCTAAAGACGCTACCAATTGGCAAGAAAGTAATACTTTTACCAACCTCCCCGCAGGAAATTATACTTTCCAAGTGAGATTGCAGAACAGTATGACTTGTTCGGCTTCTTCTCAACAGCAGACTATCAACGCTGTACCAAATGCCCCAACCATTTCCAGCGTCAACTTGACCCAGCCTACTTGTGCTACCAACACCGGTACCGCCCTCGTCAACGCTTCTGGAACAGGAACACTTGAATATTCTAAAGACGCTACCAACTGGCAGGAAAGCAATACTTTCAGTGGACTCACAGCAGGGAATTATACTTTCCAAGTAAGATTGCAGAATAACACCTCTTGCTCGGCTTCTTCACAACAACAAACCATTAATCCCGTACCAAACGCCCCAACTATTTCCAGCGTCAATTTGACCCAGCCTACTTGTGACACCAACACTGGTACCGCCGTCACCAACGCTTCTGGAACAGGAACACTTGAATATTCTAAAGACGGCACCAACTGGCAAGAAAGTAATACTTTCAGTGGACTCATAGCAGGCAATTATACCTTCCAAGTACGTTTGCAGAATAATACCTCTTGCAGCAATAGTTCGGCTCAGCAGACCATTAACCCCGTACCAAACGCGCCAACCATTTCCCGCGTTAACCTAACCCAGCCCACTTGTGCCACCAACACCGGAACCGCCCTCGTCAACGCTTCTGGAACAGGAACACTTGAATATTCTAAAGACGGCACCAACTGGCAAGAAAGTAATACTTTCAACAGCCTTGCTCCGGGCAATTATACCTTCCAAGTACGTTTGCAGAATAATACCTCTTGTAGCAATAGTTCGGCGCAGCAAACAATCAACGCTGTACCAAACGCCCCAACCATTTCCAGCGTCAACTTGACCCAGCCTACTTGTGCCACCAACACCGGTACCGCCCTCGTCAACGCTTCTGGTACAGGAACACTTGAATATTCTAAAGACGCTACTAACTGGCAGGAAAGCAATACTTTCAGTGGACTCGCCCCAGGTAATTATACTTTCCAAGTAAGGTTGCAGAACAGTACGACTTGTTCGGCTTCTTCTCAACAGCAGACTGTCAACCCCGTACCAAACGCCCCAACCATTTCCAGCGTCAACTTGACCCAGCCTACTTGTGCTACCAACACTGGTACCGCCGTTGTCAACGCCACTGGAACAGGCATTTTGGAATACTCTAAAGACGGTACTAACTGGCAAGAAAGTAATACTTTCAACACTCTTGCCGCAGGCAATTACACCTTCCAAGTGAGATTGCAGAACAATACGACTTGTTCGACTTCTTCGCAACAGCAAACAATCAACGCAGTACCAAACGCGCCGACCATTTCCAGCGTCAACTTGACTCAGCCTACTTGTGCCACCAACACGGGTACCGCCGTCGTCAATGCTTCTGGTACAGGTACACTTGAGTATTCTAAAGACGGTACCAATTGGCAAGAAAGCAACACTTTCAGCAACCTTGCCGCAGGAAATTATACCTTCCAAGTGCATTTACAGAATAATATCACTTGCTCGGCTTCTTCACAGCAGCAAACCATTAACGCAACTCCCACATCACTGACCGTATTTAATTTGCAAGGTGGAGCCACTCTATGTGCTAATAGTTCGGGCAACACACCTGCCGCGGCTATCGTCCTCAATGGGTCACAAGTCGGAGTAATATACCAACTCAAAAAAGACAACCAAAACTTCCGCGAACCTATCTCTGGTACAGGCAGCAACCTCATATTTTCCAACATCACCGAAGCTGGTACGTATACAGTCGAAGCGTTTGTAGAAGGAAGAGCTTGTTTGACCAATATGAATGGAACTGCTACAATCTACCTCGGACAGAGCCCTAATGTCTTTGCTCTCACAGGAGGTGGTAGTTATTGTAATGGCGGCTCAGGCGTGGCGATTGGTCTATCTGGCTCGCAAGAAGGATTCGTCTACCAACTTCGACGCAGCAATACCAACATCGGCACTCCAATCTCAGGCACTGGCAATGCCATCAGTTTTGGAAATCAAACTACTGCAGGTTCCTATACCGTCGTAGCCACTCAAGCTACTTCGTCTTGTAACAGAAACATGAGCGGTTCAAAAACGGTAACCATCACCAATTGCAATGCCAGAGTCGCCAATAAAGAAAATAGTCCTATTGAAAGTACCGAAATTAAAGATTGGGCCACTATCGCTCCCAACCCAGTGATAAATTCTTTTGCTACTGTTTTGATAAAAGGACAAGACAATCAAACGATTCAGTGGAAACTCATTGACTTGAAGGGCAATATTTTGAAACAAAATACTTTTGAAATCACCTCCCTTCACCACCGTCAAGAAATTCCTTTGCAGAATACGCCTATTGGTACTTATTTTTTAAAGTTCAATACAGATGTTCGAAGTATTACATTGAAAATTGTTAAAGTAGACTAGTCATGCCTCCCCCTAAGTATTTTCGTCGCTTGGGGGGATATTTTTATTCACCAAAATCACTTTTGTTTTTTTAGTTCTTGTTGCCAGTTAATTCCCAAAAAACTAAAAGCATGGTGAGCTCCACCAATCGTGTGATATATGATTTCATCGGCAAAATCGAGACCTTTTTCTCCATTGGCAAAATAAACTACCCCTTCCTTTTTGGTCAGATTTACCATGCAAAAGGCTTTAAAGTCCCCATTATCCCCCCAATGCCACAAATAGGTTCCGTCGGACAGTTGCTCTACCCCCATTCCTAATCCCCAAAAAGATTGGGAGACGATTTCTCCTCCCGAAAAACGCTCCGGTAGCGGTGTTTGAGGGCTAAGCATTTCGGCGAGCAAAGCTTGATTTAGTCCTTTTGAGTCGAGTAAGGCTTCTAAAAAAAGTGCATAATCTGCTGCCGTGGTCTGAAGAGAATAAGCCATGTTGGCTTGTGTAGGTTTGTATTTTTGTCCAATCGCTTTTTTATCATCATGAGGAAAAGCAAAATCGGATTCAAAATCGGCATTCCAAACAAAACCACTACGGTTCATTTTAAGAGGCTTAAGAACCTGTTGCTCCATCCAATCATTGATGGGCATTCCTGTGATTTTTTCAACTACTTTTTGTAAATATACGAAACCCTCCCCCGAATACCCAAACCGTTCACCGGGCGTAAATGACATATTCACCCGAGGTTTTTGTCGATTACGTCGCCAATTAGGAAATCCCGAACGATGACTCAATACTAGCCGCGTAGTGATTTGCTTATACCGCCCATCAAAAGCAGCATCAGTATAAGGCAAATATTGATAAAGAGGCTTGTCTAAATCAATTTTCCCTGCTTCTACAAGTTGCATTACGGCATAAGCAAAAATCGGTTTGGTAAGCGAGGCCGCTTCAAAAACGGTATTGACATCCACTTTCTGTGAAGAATCTGCCTTAGTCATTCCGTACATTTTAAGAGAAATAGGTTCGTTGGGACCAAGTAGCGCAAGCGATAAACCTGGCACTTTCGCCTGAGTCATCATTTGTTGGATAAGGGTATCTAAGTGATTGGGAGAGAGTACCTGTTGTGCATGAATTTGCAAACAAAATCCTCCCAACCACATTATAAACATAAAAGCATGTCGGTTCATAGAGCAATCCTTTTTTTAGTGTTGCTGCAATTTACCAAATCAGCCTCTATACAATCAAAGGTTTTTTTTCTTACCGTCTGGCGTAAACGAAAACACTGGTCCTTCCCATGCCCCAAAATCAATTGTCCCTGCGCTTTCTGTTAAAGGGGCAAAAATTCCAATTCTATTATATTTCTGAGTCATAGGGCTCGCGATTACTTCAGCATTGGTATAAGCCGCCAAATAACTACAAAACAACTCACCATCGTTTGCAGTATATTTGGCACCTTTATCTTGCTGGGCTATATTACAAGCATAAATTGTAATTTTTTTGACCAAGCCATACAAGGCCCTTGTCACATTTAGATTAGAAAGCAGAAGATTCTCCTTCCCAATCGCCAACCCTCGTTCATCACTACTTGGTATAGATTGGGCAGCTTTATCAGATTCTATTCCAGCAGGTTTTGCACCTCCATGACACATAATAAAAAGATTATCTAATCCATTTTGGGAACGAGCATAGGTGGCTATCCACTCAAATATATGAGATATATTATTCTCTTTATTTACTTTAAAAATATTATCCGCAAGATGGGTAGGAGCTTTTCCCAGTAGCCGCGTATCATGCAAAATCATGTTTTTAGCCATTTGTTTGTTTTTTAATAAAACCCTCCATTTCTCTCTATTTACTTTTACTGTACCATTCCACTAATACCCGCATGATACACTGTGCCGTCTTTGGCTACTACGCAGGGAGATGATTGGTCAATAGTACGGCCAGTATCGTATTCCCATTTTTTGGTACCTGTAGCCGCATCAAAGGCATAGAGTTTCTTGCCAATGCCCTGATAAACTAGCCCCGTTGCTACAACTGCCCCAGAAGCAATCAAATTGTTGGCTTCAGGTTTTGCTTCCCATTTTTTGATACCAGAGGTCGCATCTACGGCGTAAAGGGTGCCTCCCGCACCGATATAGACGATACCGCTAGCCACTATAGGTGACGAATAATCAGGGCCGCCATCAGGAGTTTTAAATTCCCACTTCTTTGCCCCTGTTTTAGCATCCAGAGCATAGAGTTTATCATTGTTAGTGTTAGCAACCGCACTAGTCCCAATATAAACGACGCCATTCGCAACAGTGGGAGATGAATTGGTAATCAAACCGCTGTCAAACGTCCATTTAGTCACTCCTGATGAAATATCAAAGGCGTTAAAGCCACTAAACTCCGACCCAGCATACAAAAGCCCATCAATCACTGCAGGTGACGACTCGGTAATAAATGTTTTGTCTGCCTTCCATTTTCTAGCTCCAGTCTTCGCATCCAATCCATAAATGCCTACCTGAACTCCTGTTCCTCTAATACTAGCATAAACAATACCATTTACGAGCGTAGGAGAAGCCTGCCAGCCGTATATTTCATCATCTCTAAACTCCCATTTTTTGGTACCCGTCGTAGCATCTAAAGCATAGAAATAATTATCACCAGGATAATAAACCAGCCCATCACTCACCAAAGGGGCAGCAAAAGGCTGCAACAATTTGACGGTTGAGGGATTTGACTCCCATTTCTTAGCCCCTGTCTCAGCGTCGAGGGCATAGAGTTTTTTATCCCAACTGGCAAAAAATACGACACCATTCACCACTGTTGGGGAGGAATTAATACTTGCCCCCGTCTTAAACTCCCATTTTTTGACACCAGTAGTCGCATCTATTGCATAAAAGACACCATCTAAGTTGCCTATATACACTGTCCCTCCTTTTTCTTTATCGACACTCACTGTATACGCCTGCGTACTACCGTCTTCGGCAGTTACGGTATACGTTACGGATTTTGAAAAATCCTGTGCCGCACCAGAGGCAGGTGATACGGTGGCTTTATCAGATACCGTAATCGTGGGTACGAGCTTGGTAATATCCGTAGCGGCTGGTACTGTAGCCGACAGAGTAGTACCACTTATAGTCGCATCCACTGCGAGGTTAAGAGCCGCAAAAGTGAACTTCGTAATAGCTTTTGCGGAGCTTTTAGCCACGGGGGTTGGTGGCGAATCTTCTTTTTTACAAGACACCACGCAAACCATTAATACCAACCCTATCCAGCTGAGTTTCTTGATAATTTTCATTTTAATAAAATTAAAAAGTTAACAATTCTTTAGGGGCTTTTAACCCTATTTTCAGTGCTAATCTTCACCCGTTTATAATAGATCCAAGCTAAAACTGAGCAAACGGTAGGTTCATTGAGTGCAATGTGGAGTTGGTTGAGTGTGCGTTCATTACATTGTATCCAAACTCAAAGTGATAAATCGCTATTTTATCTTTGAACACTGGGTACACTATCCAATATCGATTCTCCTCCGTCTTTGTAAAGCACTTTTATGGCATAGCGGTATTTTCCCGTTTGCGTAGATTTGTCAACAAACTGACTGGTGGTGCTTGGTAATCCTTCTATCAAAACCAAACCTGACTGATTTATTTCTCGGTAAATCAAAACCCGGTTAGCGGTCACTGAATTTACGTTCCATGTCAGTAAAATCTGCTTACCATCAGTAGTTTTGGTAACTTTTAAATTTTGCACGCCTCGCCGTATCCCCGAATCGTAGGGTTTTACTTGGATTGGGAATGATTTTTCGGATAACAATTGGCTGTCATCCATGGCAACTAATGTATAACTGTACCGATGTTTTGGTAAAACGGTCTTGTCAATGTATGAATTCTTTTTGGCATCCAGACGCGTCAGTTCGCGCCATTCGGGGTCTTTGCCATCTTCTTTCCGATATACTATCTGCATTTTTACATCTTCGCTCGAAGACGGCACCCAATGGAGAGTCGCCGTACTGTCGGATACTGAAAAACCATCGAATACAGGACTGACGGGAGGAATACGGTCGGGCTTTTTGAGTTCTAAAATTTCTGAATAGGGACTGGCTCGGCGCGACTTATCAAAAGCTACCACGCGATAGTAAATTTTTTTGGTAAGGCTACGAAGCGTAATGCTATCGGCAAAGAACTCGTCTGCCAAAAAATCAGTGGTGATGGGTGTAAAAACGTGGTCGATGGCGTTGGCTTTATAAACCATATAGCCCAGCAAATCGGGTTCATTGTTTTTTGACCATTGAATTTTAACAATACCTGCGCTATCGATACTACCTTTGAGACCCGTGGGTTTTAAGGGAGCCGATTCGTCTTTCATCACCACATAAGCAGGTAATGAAATGGCCGTATTGCCTGCGGTATCTATGGCTGATACTACGTAATAGTTTTTACCATATTGATTTCCTAATGGGTCTTTAAACCGTGTAATGTCTTTAGTCAAAAGTTCAGAAATAGTTTGATAAGTACCGTTTATTTCGCTACTTTTCTTTACTACAAAACCCTTAAAATCACCCTCTTTCAGTTGTTTTTGCCACTCTATAAGTACCTCACTCCCCTTAGAATTGGTCGCTTTTAGATGTGTAGGAGCTATCGGAGGGGTTAAATCACGCCCTCTTACATTCAAAATGGGTGAAGGAGAACTCAATACGCCGAAAGTGGTCAGCCCAATGACTCTATATTGGTAATTTGTATAGTTTTGAGGCAACGAATCCACAAGTGTAATGTATAACGAATCACGGTTTCCGTAGAGATAGGGGTCTTTATTGATTCGCTTAAAACTTTTTCCTCCGTCGTCCGAACGGTCATAGTAATAAGCCACAAATTGCTGATTGGCCAATGCCTGATTCCACCTAAATTTTACTACTTTATCTCCTATTTCTTTGAAAATCACTGGCATTAGGGGTTTATCATCCACCTTTTGGGTATTGATTAGAATGGACGCGGGCGTAATGGCAGGCAACCCTTTCAGAGGAGACGCTTGCTTCAGTACATAGAGATAGTTTTTGTTTTTGGCGATGTTTTTGTCCACAAATCTCAGTCCCATTTTTTGACCATAGTCAGCATAAACCGCTGTATAGAGCATTACAAAGAAGAAACGATAATCGTTATGATTTTTTCTTTCAAAAGCTTCGCCAAACGACCCTGTTTTTGTATTTTTTTCTTCTTTTAACAATTTTGCAAATCCTTGGGCAAGGGTATCTTGGGGCGGCAAAGCTGCCCATTGAGCTTGCGAAAATGCTTTTAAGTTAGCACTCAATACCGTAGAATCAAGAATTTTAAAATTGCCACTATCCACAGTATATCGCATCAGCCGATACCCCGATTGATTGCCTGATTTCCACACAAGGGCATCTTTGGGTAACCAACGTAAAATCACTGAGTCACCTGTATAATGGGCTTGGAGTGTGATGTTGGCCTTCTGAGCCTGAACAAAATACCCCATACACGCGAATAAAAGAATAAACAATTTTTTCATGGGCATTAGTCAGGTTGTCGATAAGCAGAGGGTTGAGCGTATCTAAATTCTATCTTTTTTTCTAAGGTATTCCCGCCGATTTGACCACCATAATACCTAATAACAGCCGCCGCGGTGTCGTCGTCGAAGGGAACAATATCAAAGCGCCCGAGCAATAACTCAAATAACTTATCACGAGTAGCAGTATCTTTTTTGAGCAAATCACCATAGGTAATGATGTCTTTTCCGAATGCCTCTGCAATGACTTTGACCGATTCGACGTCAAATTTTTTCAGGGCGTCATTGAGATACATCGGTTTTTTATTGATTAACTCCTGACGCAAGCGCTGGTGTAGTTCTTGGGTTTCGTAATAAGCCAGTACCCGTCCCCAAACTCCATTGGCTTCATTTTTGAGCTTTTCATAGTTGGCCTTCACTTCTTCAAGTGAATACGCAAACGTTGTATAAACCAACGACTTATTTAAGTTAGCGCCTCCCCCTCCTATGCTAAAACGTGCCTTCTTTTCTACTTTTTGAGTTCCTAAGTCCGCCTTGTCATAACCTGTAAAATAGGTTCTGATTTTGTTTTGAAACCTCAAGTTTTTCATCTCAGGCGACAGTAAATTCCACGACCAATTATTGAGTTTGGTACCAGTGAAGAGATTATCAAGCTGTACCAATTTTTGAGTATAATATCGACTCAGCTTAGGCGCAGGGATAATCTCAAACAATACGCCCTTATTTTTCCCCCTTTCTCCAAAAACCTGCGGTTCTACATCTGTTTTTTCTAATGGTTCAAGAGTCTGATTCCCTCCCAAACTTACCATTGCTAAGTAGCCATATCCTTTCCCTTCTATATCGCTTTGGTAAGCCGCCATTTTCTCATTGAAAGTAGCATACTCACTCGTTTTAAAACGGTATTGATATAACGTCAAATCGGGTTGTTTTTCAAGAACTAGCTTTTTGGATGTAGTCATGTTATTTTTGAGAGAGGTGATTCGTTCTCCCCCAGTAGCTGTCGCTTTTACGGTATTGGTTTTGCTTTCTGCATCAAGCGCAGTACTGGGTTTGGTATTTAATTTAGCAAAAGTGGTATTTGAAGCATCAGTTGTATAAACCAAAGATTTTCCCCTCAATACCAATTTGACAGTATATTCTGTGTTTTTTTCGAGTTTCCCAGCTCCTCCAAAAGAAGAAAGGCCACCTGCAAAAGAGTAATCAATATCTGCTCCGTCGAGTTGGGTAGGAATTTCTACGGCTTTTTGTGTTTTTTGGTTCGTCAGTAATATGATAGGTTTGTCCTCAAACTGCCGTTCTTCGTCACTATAGGTTGTAAACTCTACTTTAGTGGCCATTCCCAAGCGGCCACGTTTGTATTCATTCGCCAATGCGTATTGTTGATTTTTAAATGGAAGCCGTGCCACTACCAAATTGTCATCAAAAGAATCGGGCATTTTTCCAGTGCTAAAATTAATGTTTCTTGTTTCGCTGACCGGGTTGTTTTTCCATTTATACTCCTGATAATTTGCCTCATTGCCGCGCTTAACCAAAGCCTTGGCTGATACTCTTAATTGATAATCTTGTTTGGGGAAAAACATGCTTTCTTTATTCCAAAACAGGGTTTGCCCGTCACGTTTTAAGATAAAATCGTTGGTCGTTTTGGTAGATACCGACGCAGAAGATGTACCTGTATAAGCTGCTTCCACTTCCAGCTTGTACGACTCAACGATAGGGTTTTCGTTGTCATCAAGCGCATCCACTTCAAATTCAAGTGGATAATTCAGAACCAGTACCGGAGAATGAAACACATTTACGTCTTTTTCGCCAGCGCTAATGTTGACACTATTAATAAGAAGGTTGTTATCAAACGGATTGGTACGTACTACGCATTTGGTACCAATCTGAACTGGCAAGCTGAAATCTTTGATAGGGTTTTCGACATACACCATGCCATCAAACCACGTAGGGTTGGGCAGCCCCGTACCCAGTCTTGCATACAAACCTATACTTGTAGAACCCAACAAAAACACGCTTGCCGTGACTTGCAGATACCCATAAGCTTGTGCTTGAGCATACCATCCCTTGAAGCCTGCGGGTTTGCCGTTGCAATCGCCAGCACCGCTTTTAAGATTGATATCAAAGCCCAACCCTGCGCGATAGCCTACGCTCACCACTTCAAGGTCTATTTTTGCAGCGGCGTTGAGGGAGGCTCCGAAGGCAATACCATCTCCCGACTTGGCATTATCCATTTTGAAAGGCTTATAGTTGAGCTTACGAAGTACATCATCGGGCACATCAGGAGCAGGTATATCGGGAATGTCTGTACCAACCATAAAATAGGTTTTGGCAGTGGCGACATCTACGATATTCAAATTTATTCGATTTTCGGGCTCCCCAATTTTTAGAAAATACCCCTCTGGGCTGGCATGAATCCGCAGGTTTTTATCAGCAGTAAGTTCTATCCCAGCCTGTTTGGCAGTGACACTACCCGTGAAATCGAAAAGATTTTGTTGACTATCATAAATGGCATTGAAAGAGCCATTTATCAACCCATCACCTGCTTTGGAGGGGGTGTTAGAGGCATTGATAAGCTGCACATCACCGTCGAGTGTGAGTTTAAGCCCATCGCCAAACTCCGCTCCCATCACCACTTGTCCTGCGGCTATTTCTTCTTTGACAATACATAAGTTTACGCCCGCCTTAATGCCAATTGGCCCTTCTTTCGGAATATAGTTAGGCTTTGTAGTGATATTTTGACCTTTCTCAATCGGTGTGGTGAGAGTCATATTATGATAGGCACCACCGCCAAAACCTGTAATATAAACTGCGGGCGGTACCATAGGAAGTTTGAAACCATTGAGATTAGCATAGACATACCAATAACCAAAATTGTCTTTATGACCAAATTTAGCCTCCGCAGCAAGTGCAATTTTTGGAGGAAATGTTGCCCTTAAGTTACCAGCAAAGCCATTCCCCATTGTTTTGTCTCCACGATAAAAAGTCAATGAGCCTTTGACACTCACAGGCCCCAACTCTCCCGAAACATATACGCTGTCTAAATACACCCCGTCGAAACGCATTTTGGGTCGTAGATTTTCCAGCTTTACATCAGCCAAAATAGACAATCCTACTTTGGCAACGGGTTTGAGTGGAATATTTGACATTTCTAAGCCACCTCCAAATACAAACCCTACTTTGCCGTCTTTCATGACAGGCATAAAGGCATCTACTGTAAATGGAAATCCCCCGATACTCTTTTGGGGGCTGGCAAATTTGCTAACAAAGCCCGAAAAGCCTTGGTAAACATCTTTTCCTTTTTTGAGGGCAGGCGAGTCAAAATTTCCTAACTCAATATAGGGTGCTTGGCTTTGTATTTTAAGTCCCTGAAATGTAAACATATCCAATTTGAAACTCGGTAGCGGTAGGCCTGCGACATCGGTTACGGCTTCGCTTACATCAAAACTCATCTCACCGTTCAAATCGGCCTTTGCCAGAAATTTACCTTCATTCACTGCTTTATCACCCACCGTTACAGTGATGTTAGAAGTGGCCAACAAACTCATTTTGGCTTTCCAGATAGATGCGCTGATGTCTTTATCTTTATCAGGTTTAATCACAAACTGATACTTCAGCTTGCTGTCTTCTTTGTCTTTGGTAAGGGTGGTGGTATAAGCAAGGGGTGTACTTTTGTCATCGCCCGAGATTGGTAACACGATTTTGCCATCGGCAGCAGCTTCGATGAACACGTTATTGAAAAAAGTAACGTTGAAATTATCCAACGAAAAATACCAACCTGCCAGATTTCCGTCGCCGATGCCAATGGCGTTTTTAGCGACCAAACTCCCTGTTAAACCACGGCTATCAATTACAAAATTATTAACCGTTACGTTTACGCGGTCTTTCTGGTCGGCTTTGAATACCTCGGGCAGCGTTACTTTGAGTTGGGGCAAATAAAACCCCTTCCACGTATTCTCTTTCAGCAAACCCACGTCTCCTTTGTCATTGTTGGGGAGTTTAGGTTCGAGAGCCGCCAGCATTTTGTCCATACCAGCAGGGTTTTCTTTGTCGCTGTGGTCGTAGGTAGCTTCACCTACAAGTTCAAAGTCAAGGTCTTCCATGCCGTGTACTTTAAATGCGGGGATGCTTACCTTGGCTACCCAGTCCGAAAACCCGTTAGGTGTTTGGGCTTTGAGCGTGGCTATTACTTTTTCGTCATTGTCTTTGCGGCGAATGATGTCTTTTTTAAACTCGTATTCGGCATAAATATTGATCTGTTTGAATCCATCTTTAGTATTGTAAACCACGTACGTAGCTTTGCTCAAGTCCGCACCTCCTTTAAGGGTTAAGTTACTGATAGGCACATCTTTGTAGAGGTACAATGTATATTCCTGGCAACTGCCTTCTATCCCAATGCACGCTCCTTTGAAACCAAATGGAATCACGATATTTTCTTCTTTTAGTTCCACCACCGTCATTACGTCAAACTGGGCATTGGTGGGCGTAATCAGGAAATTCTCGAAGGCCGTAGTAATGTCCACTCCACCAGCGTTTTGGGTAAAACCCAGGGGCGTTTGCCAGCCAGCAGTGTTGGGAGCATTTTTGAGAGTAGCCGCATTTTCATTGATATAGTTGGTGATTTGTCCCCAGCGGTTTTTAAGTTCGGTTTGTACTTGTTGGGCTTGGGCTTCGAGCTGTGTGGGGTTGGTCAAATCAGGCGTGAGGCCGTTGGTGTTGGTCAATTTATCAAAATCGGGCAGTTTGTTGGGCAGCGTAGCATCGGGCATGAGGCTCGGGATACCGCTACTGTTTTTCTTAGACATAATTTTACCCGCAAACATGACCCCGTCTTTGTTTACTTTTACTCCTTCAAATGTTACCTGCATGGGCAAACCCAAAATGGTTGCAATACCTTCCCCTTTGCCGCTGTTGGCATCGCTTATTTTATTAATGGCCACTTTGTAGCCTTTGGTGCCACCCGCCAAAAAGGTTTTGCTTTCTGCCAGATTGGCTTTTTCTTCTATTTTATCCTGAATATCAGGAAACTTGCAGCCGCTGCATTCGGCCATAGTTACAACGGGGTCAGGTGGTGGTGGAGATCCACACTTTCCCACACAAAACGAGCGTATTTCGCTGACCGCGTAATGCGCGCTTTTTTCGTCAGCAGCAGGATCGGTGAGCCATTTTACGCGCCAGTAATACATCACCTCGGTGGTAAGGGGTATTTTTTGAGAAATTGTAGCATACGTCAAGTCGGCCAGTTGGGCAGCATTTTTAATGTCCCCCGAATTGACAGTCAATTGCCCTGACCGAACAGCTTTGATGTCGTCTGGCTTGAACTCTTTGGAAGTGGCTACTTCCAATACATACTTTTCATTGACACTCAATTTATATTTTCCTATTGTTCCATTTTGTGCCTGGGTGATGTCAAACGGGAATAAATCTTCGTCGGCGGGTCGCTTGCTTGTTTCAAACTCGAAGGTTAGCTCACCTGTATCGTTTATTTTAGCATTGGCAGCGGGAGTTTTCAACACAGGCTGATCCATACCCGCGACAAATTGCGCATTGCAACTGCCACTCAGCTCTTTGCCAGGCTTATCGGTCATAATAGCATTGACCCCCCATTTTACGATACGATGTTTTTCAAATTCGGCCAACAACTTAGCCCCCGCTGTGCCCTCAGGCAGACTCAGTGGCAGAAAAGTGGCGAGAATATCATCGACGGGTATTCCCTTTAAGGCGAACTCCTGCGCTTTGGCGGGTGAATTAAACCTTGACCAGTCGTTACTCGCTTCATTTGAGCCTATTTCTTTGTTTTTTTCATCCCATACTTTTAACTTAAAATCAAAACGCTGATAGCTTTCTTTGTAGGGGGCATATTGGATTACCAAGGGCATTCCTCTAAAAGGCATCGCTCGGTTGTTTTTGGGATAAGCAGCCGAAATAGTAAAGGGACTGGAAGGATCACTTCCACCATACTTAAACGTAAAAACTTCACTAAGTCCCTGATTTTGGAAAGAGTAATACTTAGAAATCGGTTCTTTTTCAGCTATTACCACGCGCCAAGCGTAGCTTTTCCCCACTTCAAATTTGGGGTCACTTGCCTTGTATAAGTATGTAGGGCTACCATTTTCTATTTGAATATCTGCAAACAACGGCCCCGACCGAAAAGCATCGTATTCGTTTTGATTGGGGAGCAGTTCGGCTATTTGAAGATTGTATTTGATACGACTTGGTAGTACACCTGCCGTGCTTGTCCACGAAAATTGCAAAGGTTGATAGTTGGCACTTGCGTTGGCAATGGATTCTTTGTTTTGGGGTTGTAACAGAAATGGGGCTTCGATAGAAGTAATCGTGAACCTATAACAGACCTGTTCAGATAGCTGCCTATACCCGTTTGCTTCAAAAGTTTTGACACAAAGTTCATAGTCTCCTTCGGGCAAAATATAATTACCGATAGCATCTAATTTTAGAGGTTGGGTACTTTTATCAAGTAGTTTCTCGGCCGAATAAGACTGCTGTAAATCATTAGAATTCAACAATTTACCCGCATTTGTAACTACAATCGGATAAACGCTCTTATCACCTGTATAATATTCAAGATTGTCGGGTAAACTCAAATCAACGCCTGTATTGCTTCTCAACGAACCTGTGATTCTGACCTCAGTGTTATTTCCGAAAAGTTGTAGCTGTACTTTTTCTGGTTTCAGATAGTCTCCAAACAGATTTGAATAAGGCGCGTTGACAGAAAGCGTTGCTTGAACAGGATACTGCGCCCAAGTAGCCATACTGATAGCCAAGAAGTAAAGAAATAGTAATGCCTTTTTCATCATTTTCAGAAAGTATAGGTATAGTCGAGTGTGCCTCTAAATTCATTGAAATTGCGATTCGTAGCAGTTTCATCTTGGCTCATCACTTGGTAAGCAGTCAACCCTACGCGATGATGTTTGGCAGGTTTCATGTGAGCCGAAGCCGAAAAACTCATAGCGTTGCTCTCTTTAGATAGGTTGTAGTTGGCACTGAAATTGGTAGTAAGTTTATTTTTCAGGAAACCTTTGCTTACCCCAGCCGTCATACCCAAGTTATCGGTAGTACCACCAATGTTTGTGAGGGAAAAATAACTCACCCCAAAATCAGCACTTAAAAACTGTTTATCGAGCGAAAGTCCATAATTAAAGTTAGCATTAAGGCCACTATATTCGGTGTTACGTTTAAAGGTAGTATCCGTACTGTTATCGATGAGCTGGTTAGTCCCCACGGATAACATCAGATTGTGGCTAAACGCTTCATTTACAAATGTAAGCCTAGGCATGAGCATCAGGGTATAATTGGCCTGATTCATAAGTTGTACTGCTTGCGTAACGGTTTGCTTGATACCCGGCGCTTGATTGAGCGTGCTGTAATTGGCATTGACCATAAAGCCAAACATCGCCGAAGGATTGATTGATAGCGTAGCAGAGGGCAAAAATCGCCGCGTACTTCGTAGCTTATCGCTGTAGAGATTGTCGCGTTGAAGACGCAAATTGCCATTAAAAACCACTTTATTCTTCAAAAGATTAAAACGCGGAGCGACGGAGATAATTTCCAAATCGTTATTCACATTATACATTCCCATGGTCGTAAACCCTGGGTCGATACGCTGATAACCTGCCCGAATCCCATAACCTTTTCCACTATACGACAAGCTGCTACTGACAGCTATTAACCCTCTTGAAGAGATATTGACATCAACCGTTTTGTAGAGCACAGGCGACACTTGAGCTTCAAGCAGGGCGGGGTCTATTTTGGCGGCGTTGACATCGCCCGTATAGATACTAAAGGCGGCGTCTGCATTAAAAACCAGTCGCGTTCCAAAGCTCTTATTTATGACCACTCCCACGACCGTATTTTTGGCTGGACTCAGTCCAAACTTCTCATAATCTGTCAGTGAGGTAGCGTCGTCATAGCCCTGCATCATAATCAGATCAACGTAGTTTTGTCCTTTCCCTACGCCCAGCCTTGCCGCATAGCCCATACGCCGAAAAGTAGTGGGGCGATTTTCGGCCGATGTAATTGCTTTGTTGAGCCGCCCCATCATAAAACCCATCCTCAGAAGCCCTTTCTGTACTTCCAAGCCCCCGCCAAGCACTGTAAAGCCATTGAGGGTATAGTCTGAGAAACGTAGATTTCGGTAGCCAGCGTGAAGGGTAAATCCCTTGTAGGTAGGACTCATACCAAATTGATTAAAAGGCTGGGCAAAACTCGTTTGACGATTTGAATAACTAACCGAAAAAGGAAAGCTGAGTCCATTTAACAACGTAATCGTCACACTTCCCGACAGCCCATAGCCAAACGGATTGGCTCGGTACAACGGACTACGACTCCCCATACTGTAGTAGCTTCGTGCGCCCACACTTCCCGATACCTTCACGGGATTTTTGGCAGAAAGCTGACTGAGGTCTTGGGCGAATACAGGGCACAAGCCAAACGTCCAAAGCAGTAGCAAGGGCAAAAGGTATAGCTCTCCTTTCTTCATTAGGATTAAAAATTTTAGGGTCATTCCATTTTTAAAACATACCATGGCTCGATGCTCCGCACTACTCTGTCTTAGACAGATTTTTCATTCTTGAATAGTAGTTCAAACTATTTATATGAACACCATCATTAAAGCAAAACCCGTTAGAATCAGGCTAAAAAATAATGACAGCAAGGCTAATCCTTTTCCCCTCTTTTTTTCCTTCCCGCGTTTGATTCGCACAAGACTAATAATACTGAGCGTTAAGCTACCAAGTGCCATGACCGCCACAATTCCCACCCCAACACCTCCAAAGAATAAAACAGGGGTCAAAATCGTTGTTCCAAACGCAATCAGCGCTAAGGGTTCAATGGGACGCGGTTGCTTTCTTTCATCTGTAGGATGGAGTTCGGGTATTCTTTGAGATATTACACTTTGATGGGTAACAGTGGCTGCCCCATAGCCCATTGAAAACAATAGAGTACACAGTAAAAGATACTTCATACCAGTAGAAATCCAAAGGTAAGTTCGTCCCCTATTTTGTCATTTTTTGAAAAAAACAACTCCATAAACCAATCCCTTGTCATTATACGTAGCTTGGTGAAAGGTAGGGAAAGCCCCCACTTGCCCTATTTTAGAAGCGTACCTTACTGCCGATCTTACCCAGCCTGCTGTACCCGCCTCATCGCGGTTGATAGGTTCCATACGGCTCTGTGGAATATCTCGGAATGTGACGGCATCTGGTTTGAAAAGTATCGTTCCGCATACGACTCCACGACCATGATCGGCATGATAAAAAGTAGGAATACCCGCTGAGTAGCCGTGGTTGGCGGCCCATGTCATCGATTGACGAACACGCTCCTGAAAGTTGTTTAAATCAACATTGCCCAGTTCTGACTGAGGAATATCTTTGAACTCCACATATTTTTTAGGAACAAGCACTGTCCCATAGACGATTTGGCCGTTTTGGTTGCCATTTTCAAAGGTAGGAACTCCCGCCCCAAACCCATAGCGGGTGGCATAAGCCATGCTTTCGCGCATACGTCCCTGCAAATCATTGATAGCTACGCCATTGAGCTCGTTGGCAGGTACATCTCGCCACGTGGTTTCTTGGGCCATGCTCAAAAGGCCAACTAAGAAAAATATAGATGTAAAAAACAGTGTTTTCATTAGTTTTCAGGAATGGATTAATAATTATAACAAGGAATAGAATTTACATTAGCTGCTCTGTCGCCGTTTTGATACACCGTTTCATTCGCTTGGTTTAAGTAAGCTCCGCAAGTAGGTCCAGTTATAATCTTTCCTTTCTCAAAATCCACTGTTTGTTGATTATCAGCTTTATTTGGGTCACAGCTCGACTTTGGTAAGCCCAACCAACTGCCATCATATCCGACACCAGCTCTCCCGTACATACCCTCTACTTTTCCCCAAAACGCCTGAGCACCTGTGGCTTGGCTCCAATAAATTTGCCCAAGCGGCCCAGTTTTGGTAAAATGCTGAAAGTGTCCTTCTTTGCGAGTAGTCATGGTACCTTCATCACCAATAGGATATCCCAGTGGGCTATTCCAACGGCCGAGGGCTTTGTATTTTTCGTAAATAGAGCCATAAACGGCAAATACACCTTTTGGAGTAGAAACAATAACTCCTTTAGTAAACTCATTACCCGTAATTCCCGTCAAAAACTGTTGCCAATCAGAAGTAGGCGTACCCAATGCCGTAAACTTATCTTGACCGAGGGCTTCATATTTCTTCATTTCATAATTTAAGAAACCAAATGCCTTTCCGTCGATATAATAAATTGCGCGGTCTTTGTTGCCATAATATTGCACCCAACCGTTACCACTTGCGGTTTTAACTGGTTCGCCACCGTTATCGGCTTCTGGCATCCAGCCCAGTTGTTGATATTTAGCTTTAATCGAGGCTTTGTAATCAGGGTCAGCAGGTTTGGGGCAGCCCGTTAATAAAAACAGCATTGAAACACATACAAGTGGCACAAAAAAAGAAGTTATTTTTTTCATGGTATTGTCTCGTTTAACCTCCGACGAGTTTTTTAGAATAAGATTTTTAGAAATGAACTACTTTACTGTGCAGTCAATAAAACACTTCTCGACTGGTTTGATAGAAGGGGGATTAGGATAATAGACCGTACCATTGGCCATTTTAACATAAGGAATTACTAACCTCCAAGGATAGCTACTACAAGGTGCTTGTAAACTTCCTCCTTCCGTTTTACGATTGGTTGTATATACTTTTCCATTAGCAGAAGGAAGCAAACTGATGAGTTTTCCGGTAGTGTTATACACATAAAGCGCATAGCTATTATCGCCCGAGGGAATACTGAAATATCCTTTTGTGGTGTAACTTGTACTTGGAGGTAGGGTTTGAGGGGTTACTTGTGCATAGTTGGTACTCAATATTTCAATTTCCCCTATTTCCGTTATTTGAGGAGTACGGCTGTACTTGGTTACGGTAAAAGAAGTACCATTGCAATCAAACTTTAAACTGCTAAACTCGGGAGGATAGGTATAAGAAAAGGTTTGGCTACTGCCGTAGTAAACGCCGTCAGTGGTTTTAATGTAAGCTCTGAAATTATTAGTAGCTTCCAGTTTTGCGATGTCTGCTTTTTTAATTCCACTCAGTATTACGCCATAACCATTTATTGAGGTCGTACTTACCACTTTCAAAACGTTATTGTCAAGCGTTGGGTTAGCAGTTTTAGAATCATGAACCACAAAGCCATATTCCACAATTTGTGCTCCATTGGTAGTAAGAGTACACCTAAGGGCTATTCTATCATCATCACTTTCCAAATTGACAATCGTACTAAAGGAAGCGGAGGTATAGCCTATGGTAGGAACAGCAGCATTTGTCTTAAAACTTTTTACTTCACCATAGCCTGTTCCGGCAGCCGTAGTAGCATAGCCGCGCACATAGTAAGTAGTGTTGGGGTTAAGATTTGTTAGATTTATATTAAAAAACTCAGGTGCGTTTGAAGACCCATTCTCGCGTTTGGTATCGGCAATGGTAGGGGTCTGATTCGTACTGCTCCAGCAGATACCCACTTGCCCATTGGTCGTTGTTCCGAGCGTATTGCGGGTTACACCCACATCGGCCGAGGAGGTTGTGATGTTAGTTACATTGCCAGTTGTCACGGTGGAAGCCACTACGTTTGCAGTTTTTATGGTCGCTACAGAGCCGTAGCCTGTACCAGCGGCGTTGGTCGCATATGCACGTACGTAGTAAGTAGTATTGGCTTTAAGTCCCGAAAAACCACTCTTATAATCTTTAGGAGCATTGGCCGTGCCAAGTTCGGTTTTAAAATCGGAAGTCGTAGGAGTTTGGTTGGTTTCAGATAATACATGACCATGTTGAACTACATCACTGCTACCTATATTGGCTATTTTCCCCGAAACTTCCAAAGAAGTGCTTGTTATATTCTCGCCCGTTCCTGTAGTAACTTCTGGCGCTTTTTGGGCAGTAGTACTGAAGGCGAGTTCTTCACTATACACAGGGTCTCCTTCGTGGAGTACATATGCTCTTACATAGTATTTGGTATTGGCTGTAAGCCCCGAAATAGTCACCTGAAAGTCGACAGGGATGTCGGTTTTTTCACCAGCTTTTAGTTTAGTATCGCTGATAGTTGGTTTTTCTTTCGTGGCATAGCAAATCCCATATTCTTTGATTGATGAACTTCCATCACTGCCTACGCCCACTTTGGAAATGGAGCAAGAGGCTTGTACTGAGGTGGTTTTTATGTCATTGATTTTGACATTTCCCAATATAGGCAAACTCGCAGTAGGGTCGTTTTTATTGGTACGGCATCCTACATAGACAACTAGCCCCCATAAGAGCAACACATGAGCGACCTTAAAATATTTGGATAAAGTTTTCATCATTATAAAATTTTATACCCTAAGGATTGATAGTAGAAAAGAGAAACCATCGCTTTTACCAAAATCACGCCTAAGACGATTTTTTTGATTTCCAGCGCTAATCTTCACTCATTTGATTTAGATTCAATTCAAAACTGAGCAAACGGTAGAGGCATTGAGTGTAGTAGGGAGTTGGCTGAGTGTGTGTTCGGAAAAAGTGCCTCCAAAATCCGTTTTTTGTAACTTCTAAAACTCCCCTCCTGCCATGTTTTTGGGGATGTCATTCTTAAATGTAGCTTTGTGGTAGGTGGCTTTTTTGGGCACTTTAAAATACACGATATGCCTCGTTCAGAATCAAGTACTGCTTCCTCTTACTTTTCAAAGTTGCTTTGGGGAATTTGGTTTATTTTGGGATGTCAGAGCTTTTGCTTGGCACAAACTACCGACAAAGACACCCTTTTCTTAAATGGTACTTTGCCCGAAGGCTATCTATCGGTGATTGATTATTGCCGATTTTATTACAATAATTTTAATCCAGCAGCCTTCCCACACAACATCGTATTTGAGAAGTATAACCCTGATTTGGCACTTAGACATAAATCTGTCACGACTTGGGTAAGGCTAAATATCAACAATACTCATCCCAAAGACACGCTTCGTTTGGTATTGTGGGCAGGAGATATACACCTCGATGATGTCTTCAAAAAAGAATATAGAGTAGTTCATCAAAGTAATCTCCAAAAATCCTTCTTCAACAACCACAACCAAATTTCTTTTAGTGTTTTACCTCACCAAACGGTCACTTATTGGATTCGTACTTCACTTTCTAGGCATTTTAGCGACTTCCACCCAGAATTATACGCCGAGAGTACCTTTAAGCGTTTGCTTCCTCAAATTGATTTTAACTATTCCCAACGCTATATCTTTATATGGATGGTGATTGGATTGTGTTTTTTCTTGGGAATTTTTGCGTTTGTCCAGTACGCTTATGGCAAAGATCTCCCTTATGGCTTTTGGGCGAGTTATCTTTTAGTCAATTCGTTTTTCTTTTTTACCGAACTCGATCGTTCTTTTAAGTTAGGGGTTCTCACCAATCTCAAAGACGATAGACGATTTCTTCCTTGGGCTATCGCGGTTCAGTTTTTAGTCCAAATTACCTATTTACTTTTTTTAAATTCTTTTCTATCAATAGAGCATCACAGCAAAGCCATTCATCGCTTTCTAAAAGGCAGCTTAGTGATTATGTTGATTTGTTTTGTGTTTGCGGTATTTGCCATTAGGCACTACGACTTACACCTCACCGACTACGCAGATATGTTGTTGGTATTCACCAATTTACTAATCGCTATCATTGTCTTCAAAACAGGTTTTTCTGCCATACCCCAGACTCGTCTTATTCTGATAGGCACTTGTGGGGTATTGTTGGCAGCTACTATAGCGGTGATTAGAGAGGTACTAGAAATCAAAGAGGTAAATGATTTTTGGCTAAGTCCTTTGGTCTCTTTTGGCTGTGGTACTATCTGGGAATTGGCCTTCTTTTCTTTAGCACTCAGCGAACGTACACGCTTGATAAGACAGGAACATCTTGCTCTTCAAAAAAACTATATGGCTCGACTTGAGAATGAACTAAATCTCCGAATCAATGAAAATGAGCTTCAAAACAAACAATTGGAAGAACAACGCATTCGACAAATTACGGATATGTTTCAGCAAAAAATCGCGGAGGTAGAAATCTCCGCCTTGCGCTCGCAGATGAATCCACATTTTATCTTCAATTGCCTCAATTCTATCAAAAGCT
>VFQP010002229.1_pt1 | contig 22389 bp, 30 predicted proteins | sample 3512351 | NCBI WGS metagenome assembly VFQP01 (sample SAMN10412372, study PRJNA504923) | tailings metagenome | isolation source: Relicate 1 Philex TSF1 revegetated site | place: Philippines: Tuba, Benguet | collected 2017-08-29
AATAATAATAATAATAATAATAATAATAATAATAATAATAATAATAATAATAACAACAACAACAACAATAACACACTTACCTGACCAGTGGTGGTCCCCAGTAAAAGTGTTTTCTGTGCAATTCCCTGCAATGTACGCGTGACACCAATAGCAGACACACTCGGCAGGTGTGTGGTTACAAAGCTACGGTGCAAGGTCTGTGTGAGAGTAGGTGTGAGAGTAGGTGTGAGAGTGGGTGTGAGAGTAGGTGTGAGAGTGAGATGTGCAGAGTGAGGTGTGTAGGAGATGAAAAGGGGGTGGGGCAGGGTGTGAGGTGGGTGATGGGGTGTGCACAGAGATGACATGTATGGAATCCAACTGCATAGTGTGCGTACAAGTGTGTTGTAGCCAGCGATGCATATTGTTAACCATTGTATACACCATAGTGATTTGACCATATTGTTGACCAACCACATACCTCTATAGGTGTGTATTCTGAACTTGAATGCAATCCACTCTCATTCCTCCCCAACATGGACGTCCCCAGCAACACATCCTTGATTGTTGTATTGTGTGCCACTGCATCATACAGTTCCATCACACTCACTTGATACCTATGCCCCTGTATACGCACATAGTGGTAGGCAACCCAGTGTTCACAAAACACAGCATGCACTGGACCATGCGCGCCCTGTGTGTGGCGGGTTGGGTGGGGTGTCTGGTGGTGTGTATGATTGTGTGTATTTTTTTTGTATGGTTTTTTGTATGATTGTGTGTATTGTTTTGTGTATGATTGTGTATGTAGTTTTGTGTATGATTGTGCATACGTTTCTTTGTATTGACATGTGTATGATTGTATTGGGGAGGACTGAGTTGGAGGGGTGGGTGGTTGTGTACAACCAATATGTAGTGATTGTGCACACCATGTGCACTGATGCCCATGCCCAACATGCACACACACACACACACACCACCATGGCCTCCTCACCTTGTGTGTGTGTGACACAAGCACCCTCCCTGTTGTAGCATCCAACACCCACACTGTTATAGAAGAAGCACCAGCAGTGGAAGAATCATCAGCACCAGTGTCAGCAGCAGGGCCAACAGCAGCAAAGACGAGGTTGGGAGAGATGAATTTGAATTTCAAAGTGCGATCACCCAACACCTGGGGGCAGATACGGGTTGAAGGAGGGGAGACACGAGGTGAAGGGGGGGGGCATACGGGGGAAAGGGGGGGGGGGAAGATATGGGTTGACAGGGGTGTGTATATGGGGTATGAGACAATGTGTAACAAGTGTCATGAGTATGCATGATGGGAATGGGGGGGACCACCCCCTTCCCCCCTGCACTTCCCACCAACCAACGCACCACCAAAGAAAAAGCATAGGATTTCATAAATCATAGGATATCAAAAACACAGTCCATATGTGTGTTTCTATATATTGTGTACAATACAAAGCGTATTCACAGAAAAAAAGCACCATCACCACCACCATCACACCTTGGAGCTGCTGTGTATGGCATCAGCTGCATCAGGCCCCACCACCGTCAACACCCTCATGCCAGGTGTTGTCGCCAGCTGTACCCTCCACACCTCCTGTGCCCTGAGTGTGGTGGGATTGATCATGTAACCCACCAACCCACGGGCATCGGGGGTGGGCTCGTAAAAGTATACGTCTTGTAGCAAGGGGGTGCGTTGTTCGGGGGAGAGTTTGGGGAGGACCATCACAGACGTGTCTTCACCTGGAAAGGTGTGTATTTGTGGGTGTGGGGGGGTGAGGGGATATGGGTGGTGTATAGAGCTGTATGTATCACACATCATTTTGTCACACCACTACAAAAACATGTGTATATAATCTTATGTGCATCTACACCTCTATGTATCTACACCTCTACAAAACACCACACCTGAAATCCACTCCAAAACAACACCACCCACCCACCCACCCCTCCCAAACATCATACCACTGCCACTCAACAGCGCATACGCATGCTGCTCCACCCCCACCTCCCTCGCGATCCTCCTTCTCAACGGCAAAACCCTCCGTGTATCGGGCATCACGGACACCCACTCCACCGCCCTCCCAGTATACCCATCCAACACTACCCCCTTGGTGTCTATCGCACACCGCACAATCGCCAACCACCGGGGTGTGTGGGAGAGGCTGTGTGCGGTGTGCCAGGGGAGGAGTTGGTTTATGGAGCACCCTGCGATGCCACGCCAACGCCATATGGTGTGACCATCGCCAGAATGAAGGGCGTACACGGAGCCGTGGGGGGTGGGGATGAGCAGCATGCGACGAAAGCCGATGGTGTCCCTGTGTTGTTTTTGGGTGTTTTTGGGTGTTGTATTTGTGGGTGGTTGTGTGTGTTTTTGGGTTATTCGGGGTGTTGTGTTGGGGTGATGGTTATGTGTGAATGTGGGAGGTGGCAGGGGTCGGGTTTTCCCACCCCCTACAATCCGGTGGAAACACCTGGAAACACCACACAGTACTCCCTCTCTCACACACATACACACACACATACACACACACATACACACACACATAGATACACACGAACACACAGCACATACACCACACCTGTATGGTAACCGCACATCATTGGTAGACTGCTTGAGCTGTTCTCTCATTGCTACATCTTCGGGTGTTGCTATCTGCAGCTGTGTTTTTAAGGTAAGCCACTGGAGTCGCACACGATCACCACCCAATGCCTCCCACACACCCCCACTGCTGGTCGTCCCACCACCATCTGCACCATCACCACCACCACCACCCACCACGTGGGACTCCCCCGATGCAGGTGGTAGGTCGGAAAACAACACCTTCTCTGCATATGCTAGCCCATCATCACGCACCCACATCACCTCTGCATCACCACCATACTTGCCTGTATCATGTTGTCCACCAACATCCCCCACATCCCCTGTTTTTGCTGGTTGTGTTTGCACTGTTTTTTGTGGTCGTGTTTTTGTTGGCCGTACTTCCAACGCCACCATAGTGCCATCAACAAATGACAACACAGCTGCAATTACTAATTGATTGCTCGTCATGCTCCCTGCTGCTGTTGCAGCTACGGTAACAAGGGGCAGGGGTGTGCCGTCGCTGTAGGTGTAGGGTGTGGCGGGCAGGGTGTGGGTGTGGAGGTGTGTTCCCTGGAGGGCTTGATACATGTGCACATGGAGTTGTGGTGGTGTTGTGGGGGAGGAGGATGGGGTGGTGCCTAGGGGGGTGGGGGGGTGGGGGGGTGGGTGTGGATGAAACTTAATGTGTAGGAGATGTCTGTTGCACCAATACCACAAACCTACACACCACAAACAACACCATGACAATACATCCACATACACAATACCACCAACAAAAACACACCTGCAAACACAGCAAGGGGTGTCCCATCAGCCCCCTCCAGCCCTCCAACCACTTGGGCACCCTCTACGCCCACCGTTATGCTTGGTTTGCCATGAGACACCCTTGCCACGGAGGCACCATGCTCAAACACCAACCCCACACCCAACGCACCCACTGGGTGTACTGTGAGGAGCCTCCCCAGTGGGGGGGTGGGGGTGGGGGTGGTGCATGTGGGTGTGGTGGAACCTGTGGGGGTGTAGGGGTTATGGATGATGGTTGGCTTGGTGTATGTGGTGTATGTGCTGTTTCATGGTGCGTGGTGTATTGTGAGTGTATGATATGGTGCAATGAAATGCAAGCATATGATATATGACAAGCATATGATACAGTTGTACTACACAAAACAATACACCACACCACACAATACACCCCACAATACGCCACGCAACCACCCACTCACATGACACACCTTGTGGATCAACGGTGCACAATGACCCGTCCACTCCAACACCCACAAAACACCCACCAGCAAACTGCCAACTTGCTGCTGCTGCTGTTGTTTCTGTTTTTGTTTTTGTTTCTGTTATCTTGTTACCACTGCTTGTGTGTGTTGCAATAGTAGTAGGGAGTGTAAGGGTCACAGGACCACCATCAACAGCACCATCTGCCAGCTGCAATCGATACAGCTGTAATGATTTGTCACTGAGGGGTGTGTGTGTGTTGTGTGTGTGGGGTGTGCCATGTGCATGTGTATTGCATGTGTATTGTATGATCATTGTGTATGTGAAACCAACTAGGACAGGCAATACGAGCACCACACATACAAACACACGCCCACCTACCCAGGAGCACCACACATACAAACACACGCCCACCCACCTACCCAGGAGCACCACACATACAAACACACACCCACCTACCCAGGAACTCCACACAGTACGAATGCAAGGCTATTGTTGGAAGCCATGACACACTCTTGATGGGATGGTGAAAACGATGGGAGATCCTGTTGCCACAGCACCTTGCCCGACAATGCATGTGCCTGTGTGTATGTAGATTGTATACAACACACATGTGTGTGGTGTAGTAGGAATACATATACATTCATGTACAAGTGCCTCATACATATGTAGACAACATGTGTATGTACACAATGTACATGAGTTGGACACCATTGTGTGTGTGTCAGTGTGCAACAAAGTGCAACACCCTTTCCCCCGACCCACCTTGATCTGCCCAGCAGCAAGCCCCAACACCACCACCGTGCCCTTGGTATCATCCACACCCACAGCTGCCGCTGACAACCCAGGTGCCCCCAAACCCTCCATGTGCAGCGGTGCCTCCCACATCAGCTGCCCATTCCCAGCACGCCACACACGCAACATGGTGGCATCGTCCGAGTTGTGTACGGTGACAAAGCCATCCTCCTTGGGCAGCATGATGAGGTCGATCAGCGATGCAGGGGTGCCGGGGGCATCCTGCACGCGACGCCACACGATAGATCCATCGTTGATTGACAACCGTGCTACTGTTGCGTCTTGAGATGCTGCAAAGACGTGCTGCTTGCGGGAAATGTATAAGTTGTGTACATGGCCAAGGTGTGCTCGATACCAATCGTACGTTCCTGCCTGGTCTTCGTATATTGCTGCTGCATTTTGGATTGCTGCTAATGTGCAGGTTAATAAGAGCAGTGTACGAATGGGTTTCATGGTGTGTGTTGCGTTAGATCCCACCCATGAGCATGTCTGCACAATCAATGAAGATCTGGTAGTCTCTGCAGCATCATTTAGGGAGCACTGTGTCTGACCAACACTATTCGGGTTTTAGAACAACAACAAGCACTTTGGTGGTTACAATAACCACTTCTTCAGAAAAACAACACAAAACACTCTCACACACCACCCACCCTAGGCCTACGAAAGCAACAAAAATGTGCATCTTCAATTCATCAAACACTCCTCCTCTATGGAAACAGCTCCACTGCAGTGTCCGGGGGTGACACCTCCACATACCCATTGCTCCGCTCCCCCCGTCCACTACGCACCGACAGCACCAGCTGCGTCGCCGCCCCACCCCCAGGCGCATCCACCCCCACCTCATCCTCATCAGACACCTCCCCCTTGAGCAACAGCTTTGCCAATGCAGTCTCCAACTCACGCTGTACCACACGCTTGACTGGACGAGCACCAAAGGCGGGGTCGTACCCACGGGCAGCCAAAAAGTTGTAGGCGTTTTCGGTGAGGGTGAGCTTGATCTTTCTGGCATCAAGGCGCTCTTGTACCCGTGCTACTTGGAGACGCACTACGTTTTTGATTTGCTCCAGGGTAAGGCCGCTGAAGATGATGAATTCGTCGATGCGGTTGATAAATTCTGGTCGGAAATGCATGCGGACCTGTTCATGTGGGGTTGTGGGTGGAGGTGAGAGGGGTGTATGTGTATGGGTGGGGGGGGATGGAGTACACAATGGAGTACATGCAGGATGAGCTGATGCACACACAATGGTCAACACATAGCCAACAACAATGGTCAACACAGTCAACAATGGTCAACACACAGTAACCCCCCCACGGGAAAACATACTTGACTGGTCACCTCCTCCTTGACCCCCTCAGGGTCCCTCTGCATCTTGTCCAAAATAACATGACTCCCAATATTGCTCGTCATAATCAACACGGTGTTTTTAAAATTCACTACCCGACCCTGAGAATCCGTCACCCGCCCGTCATCAAGAATTTGCAGCAGCACATTAAACACATCTGCATGTGCTTTCTCCACCTCATCAAACAATATGACAGCATAGGGACGACGGCGAACTGCCTCTGTCAGTTGCCCCCCTTCTTCATACCCCACATAGCCCGGTGGAGCACCAATCAACCTGCTGACACTGTGTTTCTCCATGTATTCCGACATGTCGATGCGCACCATGGCGGATTCTGTGTTGAACATGCTTTGGGCGAGGGCCTTTGCAAGTTCGGTCTTGCCCACACCTGTGGTTGTGTGATGGTTTGGTGGTGTTTGCAATGAATGACAAGGATACATGTAGAAACAAATACACACACACAATCTGCAACACACACTCCACAACACGTAACCCCAAACAACAACAACAACAACAACAACACACATCACCACCACCACACCCCAATACCTGTTGGACCCAAAAACATAAAGGACGCAATAGGTCTATTAGGATCAGAAAGTCCTGCACGACTCCTCTGTATTGCATCCGACACAGCCTCAACAGCCTCCTCCTGTCCCACCACACGCTTGTGCAGCTCTTGTGGCAGATGGAGCAGACGTTCCCGTTCACTGGTGACGAGCTTGTTGACGGGTATGCCCGTCCATTTGGCGACCACTTCGGCGATGTCATCTTCTGTTACTTCTTCACGAAGCATGCGTGCACCATCAGGCTGTGGGGGGGTTGTATTACATTATATTATATTATACTATGACATGCGGTGAGGTGAGATGATGGTATTCAGTGGTGGTGTTGCTCCGTGATACCCACGATGTGTTTGGGTGTCACATGGTGTTTGTTCACACATCCTCACCCACCTCCAGCAAAACGATACACACCCCCAACACCCCCACCCCCTCCTTCCGCCCACCACACCCCCAAACACAATACAACACCCCACCCTCCCACACAAAAACATACCAGTTGTTGTAGCTCATGCTCTGTCTCCCCAAGCTTCTTCCTCAAGGCAGGCAATGTACCGTATTTGAGTTCCGCGGCGCGATTCAAGTCATAATCCCTCTCTGCCTGCGTAATCTCCAATTCCACCCGACTAATCTCCTCTTTGATGTTTTTCAACGAATCCATCTCTTCCTTTTCCACACGCCAGCGGTCATTCAACTCCCCCTGCTGCTGCTTCAATGCCTGCAATGTTTCCTCCAGTGTCATCAAACGCGCCTTGGCTGTCCTGTCACTCCCGGCCTCCTTACTCAACGACACCTTTTCCATCTCCAGTTGCAGCACTTTGCGGTCTACTTCATCCAGGGCACTGGGTTTGCTCGTCATTTCCATTTTCAACCTCGAACCAGCTTCATCCACCAAGTCAATGGCCTTGTCTGGCAGGAATCGATCCTGAATGTAGCGATCTGAGAGCACTGCGGCTTCCACCAGCGCGCTATCGGCAATACGCACACCATGGTGGATTTCATATCGTTCCCGTAACCCACGCAAGATGGAGATGGTCTCGGCAACACTGGGCTGCTTGACATACACCTGCTGGAATCGGCGTTCGAGGGCAGCGTCCTTTTCGATGTATTTTCGGTATTCGTCGAGGGTGGTGGCACCGATGCAGCGTAGTTCGCCTCGACTCAGCATGGGCTTGAGAAGGTTGCCGGCATCCATGGACCCCTCGGAGGCCCCTGCTCCCACAATGGTGTGTATTTCATCGATGAACAGGATGATTTTGCCGTTGCTGTCTACCACTTCCTTTACAACAGCCTGTATTTTTGGGGGGTGGGAGAGAGGGTGTGAGAATGCTATGTCGTATGGAAACAATGATTGTTGTATGAGAACAACACCATGGTGTAACAATGCACACCTCTGCTGCAGAAACATACACTTGCACATACACCCATACACACACACACCCATACACATACAATTTCTCCAAACACAAACACACCTTGAGTCTATCCTCAAATTCCCCCCGAAACTTGGCACCAGCAATCAGAGCCCCCATATCCAACGCCATCAGCGTGCGATCCATCAATGCAGAGGGTACATCACCCTTTACTATACGTTGTGCAAGTCCTTCAACCACTGCTGTCTTACCTGTGTGTGTGTTGGGTGTGTGTTGGGTGCGTGTTGGGTGTGTGTTGGGTGTGTGTTGGGTGTGTGTTGGGTGGGAGGGGAGCGAGGGGGGGGGGCGAGTTGAAAGCATAGTATGTACATGTCTATGTAAACAAGATGTTTACATACGTACATACATAAAAGATGGTGTACACACCCCACAAAACAACATACCTACACCAGGTTCGCCGATCAACACGGGGTTGTTCTTTGTCCTGCGCGACAAGATCTGAATCGCCCTGCGAACCTCCTCATCGCGACCAATCACAGGATCCAACTTGCCCTCCCGCGCCGCTTGCGTCAAGTCACGTGCATATTTCGACAGTGCCTCATACTTGCCCTCTGGATCTTGATCAGTCACTTTGTTGCTCCCTCGAATCTCCTTGATGGCCTCCTCAAGCTTGTTCTTGTCCATCCCATCCTGTCGAAACGCAGATGCTGCAAACCGCTCGTCCTCTGCGAGTGCGAGCATCAAATGCTCCACACTTATAAACTTGTCCTCCATGGTGGTGCGTATCTCTGTGGCACGGTTGACCACTCCTTCCAGGTTGCGACCAAGCACTTGCCCGGCATCCCCGCTCACCCTCGGTTGCTTCCGGATGAACGAGTCGGTGATCTCCAGTAACCGTGTGGGGTCTCCACCTGCCTTGGCGACAATACGTCGTGCCAGGCCGTTGGGTTGTTCAAGCAGGGCCTTGGTGAGGTGCTCTGTTTCGACGATTTGTTGGGCGTAGGATGATGCGACCTCGGGGGCGGCGACGATGGATTGCCATGCCTTGTCTGTGAAATCGTTTTGGCTGATGCGCTTGCCACCGCCAGCTGCAGCAGATGCAAATGTACGGACAGTCATGGGGGGGTGCCTGGGTGATGGTGGGGGGGTGCAGTTATTAATTGGTGTGTGATGTTGTTGATCACACCATCAACCCCCAAGCGACCACACACATAATACCTGCTGCCATGGTGCTTCAATGGCATCAGGGATGTCATATAGCCCATGCGGTGCAGGGGTGCGCCCATAAAGAGGTTGGCTGGTCGAAGCAGACGAGTGCTGGTGGGGGCACCATGCCGTGCAGCAGGTGGGGGTGCTAGACGTGGTGCATGATACTTGACTGACTGCATTGTGTATGCTCGCTGTTTTAGGGTCTGTAATGCTCGTTGGGATAAAGCACCTGGGATCGTGGAACAACAGTCGATGTTTCGAGGAGGTTTCGGGGGGCGTGGTTTTTCAGTTTTGTGAGTGAGTAACGAGCACTAGCAATGTGCTGCGGTGTTCATTGATCATGCACGTCATCATGCACGCACCTACGACACTGCGCATGTATGCTGCATGTGAAGCTTCGTTGTTGCTTGGTTTGTTGTTGCTGGTTTGGTGTTTGTCTCTTGATTACAGTGTAGAGTCTAGAATTAGATTGTGGCAATGTATGAAGTGCATGAATGTATAATAAACACAGATGAATAGTCAAAAATACTTCCAGCACCCTCCACCAAGGTCCCTCCACCACAACCAAAAACCATCCTCTCTCAACGTGCTTGCAGCTCAAACCACTGCCGCATGAGCCCTGCCAGCGCCCGAGGCAGCGCTGTCACATCCCTCAACAACATATAATACGGAAACGGAAAGCCATCCAAGTAGCGTGTAAACGTGGGCTTGCCATCAGATCCAAATGCCACACTCTGCATCTCCACCACACTCGATTTCGCAGAGTCCAACACCAGAAACGCCAACATGACGCCTGGCTGCTCTGCAAGCATACGCACAGCACGTCGTAGGGCCTCTCGTTCGTGAAAGCGGCCATCTGCAACAATGAGAACGAGCTGATTGAGTTGTACGCCATGCATAGCCCCACCAACACTCGCCCGAGCCCTGGTGCGTGCAGTGGCCAGGAGGTGGTCGAGGCTTGTAAGTAGCTCCACCATTGGTTGATCCGCAAGTGTGTTGTCCTGGATGATGTGTTTTTGTTGGGTGGTGTTGGTGTGTGATGGTGGTGGTGCGACCCACATATGTATGCACACAAATACATACACCCTCATCCCACCAAAAACGCACCTGGTCAAAGGTCAACGCACTCAACACTCGAATGCCATCTGCATCCGTAAACGGTCGATCCAATGCATGCAGCACTTCCACACCACCACTCCCACCAAATGATACCACCCCCAATTCCCCCACTTCCAACCTCGACATGGCTCGACACAGCAGCGTCACTGCTTCAAGAGCAAACGACCCACATCCTGTGTGGAGCATGCTGCGGGAGTCGTCAATAGCGACCACGACTTGGTATTTTCGGGTGTCGGGGCGGGTGCGGCGGAGCCATATCTTGTCCTTGCGAAAGTGGGAAGCGATGTAGGGGATTACTTTTTTCATGTTGATGCGTTTGCCTGATGCATAATCACCTGTTGGTGTTTTGGGGTGGGGTGAGGGTGTGTGTTGTGGGTGTGTTGTGGGTGTGTTGTGGGTGTATTGTGGGTGTGTATTGTGGGTGTATTGAGCTTGTATCACAATCTCATACAATCATATTGTATAAGAATTACACTTGATGTCGACACAACCAGAATGACAGCATAACAAATAATCACTACCAATAATCACATCAGCACCCATAATCACATCAGTACAAAAATACACACAATATCACCACAAACAAACACACAAAACATCTTATCAATTATTATCAATTACCATCAATTATCAAAATCATCAAAAGATTAGAAATATCATACCTGTCAATTTACTGGCTTGTGTGGGTTCTAGAATGAGCCTCAGCTGCTCAGCCAGTTCCCCCGCCAACCCCCCAGTCAATGCCTCACACCGTTGCCACTGTGCCTGACCATAGGAGAGACGTGTACTGTCAGTTACATGACCCTCACCTGGGGGGGGAGGAGAAAAGGGGGGTGTGAAGGAGAGGAGGGGGGGGGGAAGAGAGGAGGGGGAGTGTATTTTGATGTATGTTTATGTATTTTGATGATACCAACAGACACATTTTTCAACCCATCCCCACCCACCAATTTCCAATCCACCACTCTCCAAACACACATACCAGCAACATGCAGCTGCTCCTCTACTCGTCTCCTCAACATCTCTACACGCTCTTCTGGAAGCATCCCCTGTTCTTCTTGTTCCCCTTGCCATCCATCACCCTCATGTGCTGTTGCATGTGCACCACCATCATATCGTACAACCACGTGGCCTGCTTCTACATGTCGTTGGTCATCCACGTCATCATTAGTATCGTTATTTGCATCATCGTCATGCACATCTGTTGATTGGTGTGGCAATGTGGTGTGCATGTGGTGTTGTGTATGTTGATGTATGTTTGTGTATGTTGATGTGTAAAAATCCATACAGTTCAACGCATACTGTGTGCAATGCCTACAACCCCATTCACATCGCCGCTCCCCACACCACACCCACATACCATCGGCCTCTCCTCCCTCTTCTTCCGCATCCCCCCCCTCGCGTTTCTTTTCTTTTTCATCTGGAGCAGGGCGCTGCTGCATGTTGCTTGTACCCCACTTGCCCTGTAGGGTGCGATGTTTCTCTGTAGCTTCCGTGGAATGTTCCGGGCCCATGGGGTCTGGTGAGTCATCCTCCATAGCAGCCACAGTGCCTGTAAGGGGAGCGGTGTTTATTTGGTGTGGTGTGTGAAGGAGGGGTGGTGGTGGTGGTGTGTATAGGTGGTGTATAATTGGTGTGTATAGGTGGTGTGGTGTGTGCATGTTGGTGTATGAAGGGGAAGTGGTGTGTGCATGTTGGTGTATGAAGGGGAAGTGGTGTGTGCATGTTGGTGTACTGTGTATTGTTGGTGGGATGTACATGCATGCACAAATTTAACTGATCAAGCATATGTACATCACTCATTCCAACAATACACACTCCCACTCACCCAATCCCCCCTCACCCCCCCCCCCTCAAACATACCATCCTCCTCTCCTCCCCCCCCCTCCTCCTCCTCCTGCTGGTTCAACATCCCCACATCCAGCTCAGCAACTTGTTCCTCTGTAGCAGCAGCCAGCACCTGCATATCCCCATCTTGATGACTCGCATTACCCTGTAAAAACTCAAATTCCCCCCCCACCGGGGAGTCCTTGTCCTGCTGTGCTGTGTTGTCATGTGGCGGGGGTGGGTTGGCTGCCCCCGCTGCCTGGTCTTCTTCATGTGGGGGGGAGGCGTCCTGGTCTTCAGGGGGTGTTGGTGTTTCAGAAAGCATGTTGAGCCGTTGCTGCCACTGGTGGAGGGCATTGCCAAGACTGCGGTATGGGTTGGCGTCTGCTGCTTGTCGTGGTTGTGGCTGAGAGGGGGTGGTTTGGGTTGCAGCTGTGGTGCTTGGTGTGGGGCGAGCCTGTGTTGTTTATGTGGGGGGGAGGGTGCATGGGGTTGTGGGTTGAAGTGAGGGAGTGTATATGGTGTGTAGGAAGGGGCAACACCTACACATGACACCACATGTAACAGAGCACCAAACATGCTACTACCTGTTGATCACCAGGTCCCCCCCCCACCATGGCCCCTGCTTGGCCCCCCTCCTCCTCCTCCCCACCCCCACCCTGCTGCTGGTGTGAGGGGGCCATCATGGGCTGCTGTTGCTCGCTCCCCTCCTCTTGTTGCATTGACTCTCCATCCCCATTATCATCATGATATGTATCCTCTTGTTGTTGTGCATCCTCCTTTTCATTAATGTCTTGTTGTTCTTTATTAATTTTGGTATTTTCTGTATCATCATGTGCTGCTACTGGTGGTGTTTTGTGGGCTGCAGCAGTGTTGTTTGGTGCAGTGGGGGTTGGGGTGGCTGCGGGGGCGTGACCTGTGGCTGCAGCATCACCCGCTGTGGTGTTGTCTTGTGAGGGTGTGATGTCTGTGTTGGTGTGTGGAGTGAAGTGTGTGGGGGTGTGGAAGTGGGTGCACGATGTAAAGCATGTGTGTAAAGAGAGTGTGCGTTGTGTGTGGACATAGAATAAAAATCACACACACACAAACATTCACTCGCATACACACTCCTACCTGCAGCCCCTTGTTCTTCCCCTTGTTCTTCCTCCTCTTTCTCCTCCTCCTCCTGTACATCATCCACAGCCATGCCATCCCCTCCATCACCACCATCACCTTGCTCTTGTTGCTGCATATCAACGTCACCAACATCACCACCCTGCTGTGCGTTGCCGTCTTCCCCTGGCCCCTCCTCCGCCTCCCCTTGTTCCCCTGCCCCCTCCTCCATTTCTCCTTTCTCCTCCTCCCCTTGCTCTCCTTTCTCCTCCCCCTCTAGCCCCTCCTCCCCCTGCGGCCCCTGATCTGCTTTCTCCTCACATTGTGTTTCCTCTTCTGCAGCAGGCCCCTCTTGTTCAGCAGGCCCCTCTTGTTCTCCCTGGTCAAGGTTGAGGTCGTCTGGTAATTGTAATTCCTCCCCTTGCATTTCTGGTTTTACAAAGCCCTCGTCTTCTTCTTGGTTGCTGTGGGAGGAGGGTGTGGAGGGTGTGTATACACGTGGTATGTATGTAGACAGATAGAGAGGAAAGGCATGTGTGCGTGTGAAGATAGAGAGTGCGCTATACTGCACGTACAACCACGACCACACACAACAACACAAAACCACTACAACAACACAAAACAACACAAAACCACTACAACACACTGCATACCCTTGTTGTTCATTGATACGGTCCTCCTCAAGGTCATCATACGGCATATCACCCTCCCTTTGTGTAGGCTGTTGTTGTTTTTCTTCTTGTTCATGTGCTTGTGGTTGTGTATCATCCTCTCGTGGGGTATCTTCCTCTCCACCTGCATCATATTCCATAGCACTCGCATCATCCACCTGTGTGATTATGTATGTGTGTTGGGTGAGTGGGGGGTGGGGGGTGTGTATGGGGGTGTGGAAGGTGGTGGGGTATGGTGTGCATCAGGGTGGGGTGTTTGTTGGTGTGGTTTGTGGATACATGCATACACAATGCATTACATATGTCTGCCACATGCACAATGCATTACACATATCTGCCTCATGCAATCGATATGATGCACTTTTCACACATAGCAATACACATACACACACCTTCATTGTATCTCCAGCACCCCCTTGTTGCTCTTTTTTCTGTGTATCATCTGGCCCAGCATTGTAGTCATCTTCATTCCATAGCCGCTCATCAACAACCTCCCCAGTGTCCCCTGTATCTCCCATTTCGTTGTCCAACTCCTGTCCCTCCTCCTCATCCTCCTCCTCCTCACCACCATCCCTCTCATCAGGTGGTACATCTTCCATTACACCATCAAAGTCACTCTTCATTTCAATACCTAAGGGGGGGGTGAGGGATTGATGGAAGGGGGCCGATGTGCAGTGTTTCAGAGACACAGCACCACCATCACTAGTACCACCACCATCAACAATACCCCCACCATCATCACCAATACCACCACCATCACACCACAGCATACCTTGTGCATCGTCATCCTGCTGTTGCTGCTCCTGCTGCTGCTCCTGCTGTTGCTGTTGCTGTTGTTCTCGTGTTTGTGCACCAAGCAGCTGATCTTCATCTTGTATCTGTTCACTCACATCTTTTGCACCAATCCCTTCACCCATTCCTGTACCACTCGCATCCTTCCAATCACCCTCTGCACCATCATCTGCGTGTGTATTTGTGTGTGTACAACACGCAATGTATGATTGCAATGGTGTGGTAATCACAGCTATAGTCAACACATAGTCAACACATAGTCAACACATAGTCAACACGTAGTCAACACATGGTCAACACTTGAACAAAACATAGTCAACACATGCAAAGCACCCTGATAAATCCAACACACCACACTCCCATGCTCACCCACCACCACCACCACAACAACAACAACAACCAAGACACCAACAACAACCATACCATCTTGTCCCTCTTGCCCTTCTGGCATGCAAAACCCTTCCTGTAACACACCAGCCAACACACTTGCGCTCACATACCCAAGCTTCCCCACCGCCTTGGTCAACACCACAAATTCCAAGCATGCCCTATGAAATGCAGCAGTCAACATGGTCAACATGTTGGTCAACATTACCACGGGGACATCCTGTCCGGTCATGCATGCATGCAGCACATGATTGGCCATGTTGACCACGCTGTGTATGCGCTGTGAACACATGCGTTCGGTGCCACGAGTGATGGCATTGACCAGGTCAACATGTAGGTCAACATCTGTGGTCAACTGGGTGTCCTCTTCTGATGCGTCATGCTGCTCTTCCTCGTTGGTTTTGTTCTTTTCTTGTTGTTGGGAGGTGGTGGTGGTGGTGGTAGGGAGTGCTCGACGCATAGCTTGTACTGCCAGCTGCACATGCTCAATACACGCGATGATGTCATCACGGCTGCTGTGGTGCTGCTGCTGCTGTTGTTGTTGTTGTTGTTCTCCTGCTGTGTAGTGCGCATCTGTCTCCTCTGTATCCATGCTTTTCCCACCATCAGCACAACCACTACGCACACCACCATCAACACCACCATCCACCTCCACTGTATGTATAGTAGCTGTATGCTGCTTCATCACAGTCACCCATGGTTGCTGTGCACGACACGCATCCCCCAACATCACCACCACAGCACACCACCCCGGGAGGTGAACGGCACCCGGAACACTCTTGAGGTGTGTATGCAGGCGTTGTAGTGTGGTGGTGGTGTGTGAGAGGGTGTGGAGAACCAGGGGGGTGGGTATGGGTTCATCGAGTGGGTGTGTGTTGTGTGAGGAAGTGGGTGGGGCTGTGTCAGGCTGATCACCGGCAACAGCAGCATGAGCAGTACCAGCAACACCACCAGCAGTAGGTGGGTCGGGTGCTGGTGGTTGCATGAGCATTGCTGTTGTGTGTGTATCCACGGATGCATGGTGGGGCAGTGTGGTGTAGAGTGTTTGCATGGTCTTGCAAAGTGGTTGTAGTTGTGTGTGGGCATGGGCAAGTGTGGATGCTGCATGGAGGAGAGGGGATGCTGCTTTGTGATCACCTGCGTGTATGTGGGGGGGGGGTGTTGGTTGTGAGGGGGGGTGTATTGATGTGTATAAATATGCATGTGTACATGTGTATGTATATGCATGTGTATGTATATGCATGTGTATGTATATGCATGTCATCAACAAAAACAAACCCACCCATACGACACCACATCCCCACAACCACACAAACCGACACATACCTGCATGCGAAAACGGCAGAGCAACCTCTTGCAGCATCATTTGTGTGCACTGCAGCTGCTCCATCACCTGCTTCAACCAACCACGCATACTACTATACCAACCACAATACACTTCCACATCCTGCTGTGTGTGTTGCTGCTGTGTGTGTTGTGCACCCTGCTGATGTTTTGGCTGCTGCTGTGTGGTGTGTGCATGCTTCCCTGCAGTATGCTCTCTATTCTCGTGTTGTCGCAATGCACCTGGAGCCTGCCATGTATCGTTCTCTCCTTGACCTAGTTGTCCTTGTTGTTGTACTAGCTTTCCTTGTTCTGCGAGCTGTGTAAATGCCACACAGGTGCGCTGCAGGCCATGCAGGGCCCCACATGCATGCAAGAGGGCCCCTCTCATTTGTCGCTGCAGGTAGAGTGCATGAGCGCATAGGTGCAGCGCAGATTGGGCTTCGTGGGTGCTGATGTCTTGATGGGGGTGCTTGACAACCTGCGTGGGAGTGGGGTGGGGATGTGGGGGGTGGGGGGTGTACAAGGTTTGCAAAGGGGGGGTGTACAAGGCTTGCAAGGAAATTAACAAGGTGCACATTAATACACATGCATGACAAGCAAACTACACACCATCATATACACACACCAAACACACACAAACACACAAACAAACCTCTTGCAAGCGCTGCTGTAGTGCCATGTTGCGAAAGTAATACCCATCTGCCTTACTCCATGCTTCCCTCGCCATACGCAACAATTTCCCCGACACAAGCTGCTTGTGCTGCTGCACTTGCGCATATTCTACCTCCGAAACACCCCCACCACCAGACACACCCCCACCAGACACACCCCCACCAATAGATGTGTGGAGTGGGTGGGTGGAAAGTAAAAGGAGAGTAGCCATGTGTGATGAAGACAAGGGGTTGGTGGTAAATGCTGCTTCCATGGTGCCCTCTGCAGCAGGGATGGCAGTGCGACGACGTGAGAGTCCTAGTGCTTCAAGGTGCTGTACGTAGGGGGGGGGGGGGAGAGGGGGATCAGTCATGTGTGAAGAATGTGAAATGAGAGGGGAGAGGCTGGGTGAAAAGTGGGGAGGCTGGATGGGTAGATGACAACATTCTTGTGGAATGCTCACACATGCAAAAATGCTGTATGCTGCATAGCAACCCAAAAACACACACAAACATTACCCCACCCCACACAAGCACACACCCACATACACAAACACACAAAAACACCATATTACAACTCACAAACCTTGAGAAAGTCGACAAGTGCCTTTTTCTTACGTAATTTTACACCTTTGCTGACATCAGCACGGAGCTCCAGAGCGCGCTGTGCTACGCTTGCTGCAAACCAATCGACATGATGCGCATCTGTGTATATAGGGTTTCATGTAGCTTCATATAATGCACATACACAAAGAATAAATGAGTGTGTGAATGAATGTGTGCATGTGTGAATGAATGGATGTGTGCATGGGATGATAGTGAGGAGGAGGGGGACATGCATGTATGTACATCATAGGAAACATCTGTAGCTGTATGAATATGTGGCTGTATGAATACGTGGCTGTATGAATATGTGGCTGTATGAATATGTGGCTGTATGAATATGTGGCTGTACAAAATGATGCAGCTATACATAAAAATGTAGTTGGCCAACGTAACCGACACATCATGTACACCACCACCCACCCAACACATAGACCAGGAACATGGTACAAATGCGCAGCTCTTAGATCCAACATCATTCGGTATTGCACACAGTTGTCACTTCATTGGTACATCAGTGACCAATGCCGTATTTGATGTGTGTGCTTGTACACACATACGGGTACTCATGCACATAACCCACACCCACCCACACACCCACACACACCTTGTAAAACCCCTGCATCCTCTGCAACACACGGCTGCAGCAGCAGCTGCATACGGCGTGCCACATGTGCTGCACGAAGTGCTGGTGATGATGCATCTGCGGTGGATGCAGGGGGGGGGGCTGGTAGGCCCTCAAGGAGGGGCCCTGTGAGGCTGGCCCACGTCCATAGTACCTGTGTGTAGTGGGTGGGAGAGCATGCATTGGTCGTACAGATTGTGACAGACTCTATTTTTTGTGGGTGTGTGCACCCTGCCCAACACCACCATCCCCACCACGTACCACATCATCATCATCCCCATGCCCCCCCTTGTTTTTCCCATCCTTGTTTTTCCCACGTGACCCCATTTCCTGTACATCCTGCTGTCCATCCCCCTGTTGTCCATTCCCCTGTTGTCCATCCCCCACCAATGCATCCTCACCACTTGACCACGTTACCAGGGAATCAAACCCCAGCTTTTGGGTAGCACCAGCCAGCAGTGCAGCAGCAGGGGCATCCAGCACTGTGGTGGCCTGACGAGCAAGCTTGTGCAGTTGGCGTTGTGACTTTTCAATGGATACTCGCATGGAGGCGTAGTTGCGGTCTTCCCATGTTGCGAGCTTGACATAGTCCTGCGTTTGTGTGGTGGGAGGGGGGGTATGTGGGGTGGGGGGTATGTACTTGGTATGTGTGTGTACAGTTGCATTGTGCATCCAACATCATCAACAAACACATCAACAAACACATCAACAAACACATCAACAAACACATCAACAAACACATGGTTGTCAGGTGGTACCCACACACAGGCACACACCACCACCATCCCTCCCCTCACCACCCACCCAACCACACCCACCAACCCCCACAAACAAACACTCATACCTTGACATGCTGTCGAATGGGCTTTAAATCCCCCTCCAACGCCCCCGACACCACCCCCACAAACTGCCCATAAAACTGCACCACATGATGCACCACCGCAGCCACCACACGCGCCTGAGGTGCTGCTGGGTGGCCCTGTAACAGCTGCAGGTGGCCCTGCACACCTTGGAGAATTTGTAATCTGGCGTGGTATTGTCCCATGGGTGCTGTTTGCATGTACTGCTCTAGCATGGTGGCTACGGTGGTGGGGGATGTTTCGGGGTGGGGGGTGGGCTGTGTGGAGGTGGTGGGGGTGGTGGGGGTGGTGGCAGCGGTGAGCACCAGTCTATACACATGAAACCAGGTTGTGGAGGCCGCTGTGGTGGTGTGGGGGGGGGGGGGGGTAGGGAGGCAGATAGTGATGATGATGTAGTTGCATGGTTGGAAGATATGTATATCAACCACTGTACATGTGTTTACACACATTACATTACATTACATTACGTTACATGACATTACATGACATTACACGACACTAAGTCCATTACACACACAATACACACAAACATTATCGTACTCATCACACAAATCATGTTCATCACACACACACAAACAAACAAACATACCTTGTGCATGTTTCTTCACGAGGCGCTCAAGCATCCCCCTCCACCCATGCAACTCCATCTTCCTCCATCGTAATGCCAGGGATGTGAAGTGATCAAGGTGTGTTGCTATGCTGACGTGCTTTGCTGCTCCCTCTTCCCACACCTATAGTGTGTATTTTCATGTGTGTGTGGTTGTTTGTTTGCCGTGTGTGTATGTGTGTGTGTGCACACGAAACCGCTCTGCACAAACCCAACCACACGTTGATGCACTTTATTATACCATACTCTCCCACCATACACCAACACCACCCCCACCATACACCAACACCACGCCCACCATACCTGTGCCCGAGTAATCAACAATTCCAACCCTGTCATCAACACCTTGAGTGGTGTATCAGGCCCCATCGCCCCCAATCGCTGCACAATCGCAACCAGCTGCAACAGCAATGGGTTGTCCTCCCACTCTTGCAACAGTGTGGTGAGGCGGGTGTGTAGGTTGGAGAGGGGGGTGATGAGAAGGGTGGATTCTCCTGCTGCGGGGGCGTATACGTCAATGTCTGTGTGTGGTGGGAGGGATGGTGTGGGAGGGTTTGTGTGGTGAGGGATGGTGTGGGAGGTTCGTTTGCATGGACAACACCAATTGGTTGCAATAACAAACATCAACACACCAAAACCACCACCAAAACCACCACCACCAAAACACCACCACCACTCAAACACCACTCAAAACCACCCCCACTACTCAAGAAACACACCACTACCTTGTGCATCAGCAGCCCGGGGTGGCAATGGTGCCCCCACATGTGCCGCCCTTCTACTACAAAACAACAAGTGCCCCTCTAGCGCCCCAGCATCCACCACACCAGGCACCACATACTGCAATGCTGTCAACGCACGTTGACCAAGTGCATATCGACGGTCAAAATTGGTCAACCTTGTATCCTCTGTGTTATCACTGGACAGAGCATTGTACTGCATATGGACCTGATTCTTATTGTTGATGCGTGTATGTTGTGGGAGTGTGTGTTGTGGGAGTGTGTATTGTGGGAGGGCATGAGGCAGCATGGTGGATGTGTAGGTCTGCACCACATCTAGCAAGAGGGCCCCACCCTGGAGCAGTTCCTTTGCAGCAACACTACTCCCCTCTGCTTTCTGCGCAGCATGGATCCCCCCATCCCCCTCCCCACCATTGGGTTTGGATCCCACTTCCCCTTGTTGCTGTGTAGCGAGTCCCCCCAACAGGGAGGTTGTTGTTTCTGCAGCAGCATTCAACCCACTTCCATCCACATCTTCATCTAGGCGTGCCAGGTCAGCAAACGCCCCAGAAACGTCCGGAAACGCCGTTTGAAACGCTGCTTCATCTTCCTCATCTTCTGTTCTGATATCAGTCGTTTTTGTCTTGAATAATTGCGCTTCCTCCTCTGCGAGTTGATCCTGCAGGGCAAGCAGGCCCTCCCAGGTGCGTAATAGGGACCCCAGGGCTGACAGGAGGGGCCCTTGTGCTGCATGCAATGGAGAAATACGCGTGGGGGTGGTGGGGGATGTGAGGGAGGGTGGGTAGAGAGTGGGTGGGGTCCAGGTGGTGGTGGTGGTGAGGTGGCGGGTTGCGTCGTGGAGGGCGAGTTGCAAGCACAGAAGACGATCACTGTAGGTGGCTGCTTGGAGTGCTGCTGCACGCTGTGTGTGTTGATGGGTGTGGGGGTGTGGGGGTGTGGGTGCGGGGGTGTTGTGATGGTGCATGGATGATAAATATGGGGGAAAAAATAATGGAGAATACCAAAACATACAATATACACTACCAACATCATCATTCACACCTTGCTTGTATCCACAATTCTCCCCTCAAGTTCCATCATGTGCCCCATAGCCAGCGTCTCCAAGAGGGGCCCCTCCAGGGCCCCCTGCAGGCCCCCCTGCAGCGCCCCCCCCTCTGATGCGGCGTCCCCATATAGGGGGGTCATGGTCAACATGTTGGTCAACAGTGGTGCGAGTTGGTGTGCTGGAGATGTAGACTGCATGACGGCTGTTGCGAGGAGGGTCATCCCATGTACAGACTACGTGTGAAAGTGTATGGGGAGGGGGGTTTGTGTGTGTATAGGGAGGGGTGTATGTGGGATAGGTGTGCAAGCACAAAGCACAAATCATTCCCACCCAGCCAAACAACAACAAAACAATAAGCACAACAACAATACCTGATGTGCAGCAAGCAACAGAGGTTCTATGAGGTCTCTGTACGCATCATAACGTTGTACTGCATGCGTACCCCATGCCACCACTGTCTCACACCACCCAACAGCTTGAGGTATGATGGATGCCTCACCAGCCTATGTGTGGTGCATGGTGTATGTTTGTGGCGTTTCGTGTGTGTACTGAACAGTGTGTACTGCCAGTGTCTCGTTCTTTTTGTGCAGCACACAAACATACACTCAAACATACACTCATGCATACACCCCTCCACCCCACCCACCCCACCCACCCACACCCGCACATCCACACCTGTAACTGTGTTATCATGGCACACACAGCATCCCCTGCACCCACCCCAGACACAAACCGCGCCACCTCCTGCTGCATTACTGCATAGGACACCTGTCCACCTGCCCTCGTGACCACCCGCTGCTGCATGTCAGACATAGCAGCACGCAGGTGTTGGGCGCTGGTGTGGAGGCGCTGCAGGAGGTGGTGGTGGGAGTGTGCCGCTGGGAGGTGGTGGGCCGTGTAGTACACCTGTATTGGGGTTAGGGAGGGAGGGTGTGTAAGGGAGGGTGTGTAAGGGAGGGTGTGTAAGGGAGGGTGTGT
>VFQP010002230.1_pt1 | contig 22387 bp, 24 predicted proteins | sample 3512351 | NCBI WGS metagenome assembly VFQP01 (sample SAMN10412372, study PRJNA504923) | tailings metagenome | isolation source: Relicate 1 Philex TSF1 revegetated site | place: Philippines: Tuba, Benguet | collected 2017-08-29
GTCGCCAGGTTTGCTCCGAAATTGCTTCGGTTTGCTGAAAACGTGTTTAAGTTATCTCCGTACGAATCTTGTGTTGTCCAGATGTACAACTGGTTCAATTTCGAGCCGATCTGCTCATTATTGTAAATAATCTGGAAGTTATTAAACAGGGAGGTCATGTAATTCGTTACCGCCTGCGAGCTTCCTTTCGACGTGTATAAATTGTAGGAAGTTTCCCAGAAGTAAGTCACACACTTGTAAGTTGCTTTCTCAATGTCTTCCAGTGCTCCCTGCTGATTCGAAAGTTGTTCCACCGCCTGGTGATACTGATCCAAACTCTCTGCATCGCAAGGATGCGAAATATTCAGCGTCAAATCGTCGTCTGAGTAAACAATATGTGTTCCGTTTGAATTGCCATCGGCCCGGACAAATCCACATTCGATCGTTTTATCTTCCGGCGTGTCACGGGAAATCAAAACGCTGAATTCATCTTCGAAGAAACTCACTCCGACCATGGAGTTCGTACCGCGAATCGTTCCCTGGTAATACAATCCAAGCTTCACTCCCGAAACCTTTTCCGGGTTGTTTGACTGAACGGAGAAATGATCTCCGAATAAGGAAGCCTGTACCAAATCCAATACTAAAACCTGGTTCTCGAAGGGCAATTCCACACTTAAAACGTCGGGACGTAAAGAAAGTAAATCCCGGATGGCTTTCTGATTGGAATAATCAACATATGATGCTTTGCTCACTATTTGTGAAGCAATTTGCTCGATTTCCGCTTGAACGGCTTTTGTTTTCGCGCCTGAAAAGTCCATCACATAAACTTCTTTGAGCTTTTGGTAAGCGCTGTTTACTTTTCGTTGATTTTCAAACTGGAATTCTTTTGTTTGGGAATAAATCCCTTTAGACAAACTTGTTTTTCTCAATTCCTGAGCGTGTGTGCTCAAGCAGCTCCCGATACATAGTATGGTCGCCGCTGAAAATTTCAGTGTTTTCATGAATAGCGTATTTTTTGTTAGTGGGCTATATTATGAAATTTTGTTTGTATTCAAACAATAAACACTGTTAAATATTAATTTTTAACAATCAAATAAAAATATAACGAATACTCTTTTTGAATAACTATCCCGATAAACACAGGTCTATCAACGAAAAAGAGTACAAAAAAAGCTGCCAATTTATCAGCAGCTCGTTTCGATTTTATTTAATCACTTTGGGAAGTTTGTCCAGGTCTTTCGACGGGTAAAATTGAATGGAACTGGTATTGACGCAGTGCCGAGTGTCTTTGTCCGTGAAACCTTCTCCGGTGAAGACGTGTCCGAGATGTCCTTTGCAATTTGCGCAAATTATTTCCGTACGCATTCCATCTGCATCCGGAACGCGGATTACCGCTCCTTTGATTTCGTCATCAAAGCTTGGCCAGCCGCAGTGCGACTCAAACTTATCATCCGAGCGATACAACGGATTGTTACATTGTTTACAGATATAGATTCCTTTATCCGTTTTTTGATAATACTCTCCGGTGAAAGGTCTGTCTGTATTTTTGCCAATCAATACGCTTTCTTCCTGGGCAGTCAGTTTATTGTATTTGATGTTCTTTTTAACGGAAGTTGAGTCGGACATTTTTTCCTGCGAACAAGCAGTAAACCCAAAAAGCAATGTGAGAATAATCAAGTAATTTTTCATGGTCAATCGTTTTTTATATCACTTACGCTGAACCGATGATTCCGGATTTTGGAAAGTTCATTTTGTTTGGATCGACATATGAAATATATACAATCATTCATCTCAGATGATGATCACTTCTTTGCGATCTCTTTTACTTTGCGTTTAATTATAAGGTTTGATTTTAATAAACGCTAAGAATTTTAAACTCATTTCTAAGCTTCCTTTAAATTCCATTGTCTATCCGTCTTTTAAAACTAAAAATCCTGCTCTGTGCTAACTTTTCAGTTATTTACACTTATCCAATTCCACGTGCAATCCCAAACCTCTCAGCGCTTCTCCGGAAGCAACGATTTTTCCTTCACCGTCTACCAAAAATCCGCTTGGAATGAATTGAACCGCATACGCTTTTCCGGCTTCATTTCCTTTATCCCAAACGTGGCTTTTCCAGATTAATCCGTCAGCTTTAATGGCTTCTTTCCATTTTGCCTCATCGCGATCCAATGAAACCGAAAACACTTCAAAGCCTTTCGCGTTCTTGAATTTTGTTTTCTTGTATTTGTTGTAAGCTTCAACCACATTCGGGTTTTCCTTTCTGCAAGGTCCGCACCAGGAAGCCCAAAAATCGATCAAAACCATCTTTCCCTTCAGCGAAGACAATTTCACGATTTTCCCGTCTACTCCTTTCAACGCAATTTCCGGTGCTTTTGAACCGATTGCGGGCGCACTTTTAACTGATTTGAATGAGGACAAAGCGACACCAACAAACAATAATGTCGAAAGAATGATGATTGAATTTTTCATAGTCTTTATTTTATTTTTTATCCCTGATTCAGGAAACACCTCTTCTTTTCATTAAAAGCTGATCCCTAAACAGTTTAAAAGTTAAATGAGTTAAAAGTTGAATAATAGGTTTCTTTGAACCTTTTGAACTCCTTAAACCTATTCAACTACTGAATATTCCTATTCCCTATAGAAATCATCGCTTGTACTTTCGCACAAACAACGACTTAATTGATACGGCGAATATCAGCTCCTAAATTGCGTAAACGAATATCGATATCCTGGTATCCTCTGTCAATTTGTTCGATATTGTGAATCACACTTTTTCCTTCTGCAGAAAGGGCAGCAATCAACAGGGAAACTCCAGCTCTGATATCCGGGGAAGTCATTTGAATTCCACGTAAATGGTGATGTCTTCCCAAACCGATAACCGTTGCTCTGTGCGGGTCACACAAAATAATCTGTGCTCCCATATCGATCAGCTTATCCGTAAAGAACAAACGCGATTCAAACATTTTCTGGTGAATCAGCACGCTTCCTTTTGCCTGGGTTGCAACCACCAAAATGATTGACAGCAAATCCGGTGTGAATCCCGGCCACGGCGCATCGTATATCGTCAGGATTGAACCGTCGATAAACGTATCGATTTCGTATGATTCCTGTGCCGGAATGTAAATATCATCGCCTCTTCGCTCGAGTTTGATCCCCAGTCTTCGGAACGTATTCGGGATAACTCCCAGGTTTTCCCAGCTTACATCCTTGATCGTGATTTCAGACTGCGTCATTGCAGCCAAACCGATGAAACTACCGATTTCGATCATATCCGGAAGGATGCGGTGATAACAACCACCCAATTCCTTTACTCCTTCAATAGTCAATAAATTGGAACTGATCCCGGAGATTTTCGCCCCCATTGCGTTCAACATTTTACACAATTGCTGAATGTAAGGTTCACAAGCCGCATTGTAAAATGTCGTTGTTCCTTCCGCCAAAACAGCCGCCATAATCACGTTTGCCGTTCCGGTTACGGAAGCTTCATCCAAATGGATGTATGTTCCTTTTAATTTCTTCGCTTCAATCGAATAGAAATGCTCGCCCGCGTCGTAGTTGAATTTCGCTCCCAATAAAGCAAATCCTTCAAAGTGCGTATCCAGTCTTCTTCGCCCGATCTTGTCTCCTCCCGGTTTTGGAATAAATCCTTTCCCGAAACGAGCCAATAACGGCCCTACGATCATAATAGAACCTCTCAATGATGCCGCTCTCTTTTTGAAATCTTCGGTTTCCAAATAAGCCAGATCAATTTCTTTCGCCTGGAAAACATAAGTTCCACGCTCTACTTTTTCGATCTTCACTCCCATCGTTTGCAACAAGTCGATCAACTTATTCACATCCACGATATCCGGAATATTTGAAATAGTAACTTTTTCAGAAGTCAGCAAAGGAGCACATAAAACTTGTAAAGCCTCATTTTTTGCGCCTTGAACAGTCAATTCGCCTTTTAGCTTCTTTCCTCCGTAAATTTCAAACGATGACATACTTAATTCTTATTACGATTTTGGTTTTGATTTTTTCCTTTAAAGTTCTTTTGATTTTTCTGATTCTTTTTTGGGCGCTTATTCGGCTGAATTCCAAACGATTTCAAAATCAGGTTGGTATTCATCAATTCATCCGGGTTTTCAAGAATCAATTCTCCCTGCGAAAGATCTCTCAACTGGTTGGCAATCACATGATTTTCAACAGCATCGTTATTGTATGCCAAATACTGTTTCTTCATGAAATTCGCCATGGTGATTTTTAAATAGTCACGCTCATCCGCAGCTGTTACATGTTTCGCTTCTTTCAGAATTTCCTGGGTATATTTTCCATAATGCCCGTACTTGATTCTTCCTTTCGGATAAACCATCTGTTCGGGCTTGCTTGAAAGCATTTCCGGTTTCGGAATTTCATAGGGAGAATCAACATCCAGTTTGAAATCAGACATCACGAACAAATGTGTCCATAATTTATGTCTGAAATCATCCACATCACGTAAATGCGGATTCAATTGTCCCATAACCTCGATAATTGCGCGGGCAGCTTTGTTTCGCTCTTCACGATCAGCAATTTCCATGGCGTGGGAAATCATTTCTTGTACGTTTCTACCATACTCCGGAAGTAATAACTTCGGTCTCGTGGTGTTGTATTCCATAAATTTTCTTCGAAAGTTCAAAAATACGTTTTTAAATCGAGATATCGGGTCGAATTATTCTGTTAAGAAAAATCAACTTAGCTTTTAACTAAATAAAGCTCTTCCAGCTTCTTTTTATCAGCCTTACCATTCTGATTTAAAGGAATTTTATCTACAAATTTAATATCCGAAGGAAGCATATAATGCGGCAAAACAGACTCCAATGCACTAACAATTTCTGCACGCCAGTCATGACTTTTATCCGCACCTGGTTTCAATTGAACCAAACTTACAATTTTCTTCACTTCTCCGTTTCTTTTCAGGGGAATTGTTTCAGCTTGCAGGATAAAACTCAAATCATTCAATTTGGAACTGATCTCGTTCAATTCTATTCGAAATCCATGCAATTTTACCTGGTCATCATTCCTTCCTTTAAAAAACAGCATTCCTTTTTCCAAATAACCCTGATCTCCTGTTTTAAAAGCCCGCTCCCCATCACGTGAAACAAACTTTTCCGTATTTAAATCCGGCCTGTTCAAATATCCGAGCGAAACATTTTTTCCAACAATCACAATTTCATCATCTTCAATCAGAATCTTGCTGCGTGGTTTGGATTTTCCAACCGGAAGCGGGTTATATTTTTCAAGCATTTCCTGATCAATAATTACCTGTGTAGTCGCAACTGTTGCTTCTGTCGGACCATAAGTATTATAAACCTTTGCATTGGGAAATTTTTCAACGAGTGTCTTAGCCAGAGAATGCGGCAATAATTCTCCGCAAAATAAGAACCAGCGTAAGGAATTCAACATACTCACATCATCGATCCGTGAGTATATGAACGAAAAAGATGGAGTGGAAACCCAAACTGTACCCTGGTATTTCTCAATTCGTTCAAGCAAAAGTTCCGGATTTTCAGTAGTCGCTTTCGAATTCAAAAGAATTGTTGCTCCCAAAGCTCCAAATGACATCAACTCATAAACAGAAAGATCAAAACTCAACACCGCAATATTCACAAAAACATCTTGTTCAGTAAAGCCAAAATCTTCACGCATCCATTGTGTAAAGTCCTGAACTGCACTGGTACTGATCTGAACTCCTTTCGGTTCTCCAGTGCTTCCCGATGTGAAAATCAGGTACACCAATGGGTCTGGTATTTCCTGATCGTTAAAACTCAGTTTAGCTTCCTGAACCAAGTTCAATTTTCCTTCCTGAAAATCAAGAATTGAAATATCTTTGAAATCCAGTTTTTCATCTGAACAATTAATTAATAAACCGGATCCGGAGATTTTTCTGATCGATTCAATCCGCTCTTTGGGATAAATCACATCAGCAGGGATATAAGGAATCTCCAGCTTCATCAAAGCATAAACAGAAACAATCATTTCCGATTGTTTATGACCATAAAGGATTACAGGAAACTTCAACTTTTTCCATCCCTGTTTTTCAAAATAGTCTACCAGCTCATTCACTTTTTGGGCAAACTCTGCCCATGTGAGCTGGCTTCCATCTCCAACAACCGCCAGCTTATCTTTATCCTTTTCGCAATCAACAAACTCTTTGGTGGTAAAGCAAAATCTCATATCTTAAAATATCTTATCAAACAAATAACTGAGCTTACCACTAAACAGGTAAATGGCAAAAGCGACTGAATTAAACATCAGAAAAATGGAAATTACCTTTATCATCCCGGGATGTAATTTCCCGAAGAACACATCTTTCCCTTTCTTTTTACAAAGATAAATGTAGTAATTATGAGTGATCGAAAACAGCCCGAAAAGCATCCCGCTTAAGATATAATGCAATTCAAATCCATTCCAGAATCCCATCAAGGTAAATGTTAAGAACAGAGCCAGGTTTTGTCTTTGAATTGGTTTGAATTTTTTCTTCGTAGTCAGCTCCTTGAATATGGGTTTGAAAAAATAATCGTTCAGCCAATCACCAAGAGTGGCGTGCCAACGTTTCCAAAAATCCTTCGGATTAACTGCTAAAAATGGTTTATTAAAGTTTATCGGTGTTTGAATTCCCATCATTTTACTAAATCCGATTGCCAATAAGGAATAACCTGCAAAATCAAAGAAGAGATAAAACAAATAGGAGTACATGTTTTCTAAATGAAACCATATCGTTCCATCATTCTCTAAACGTTCCAATACAAGAATCGAAATACCATGTGCAATGATAAATTTATACAACAATCCGCGAATCAAATCATTAAGTCCATCCAGAAACGCATCGGGAGTCATGGATTCATAGCCCGCCCTCACATTTTCATTGAATCTTGAAAAACGATCTATCGGTCCAATCAGTAAAGTAGGAATAAATGCCGTGAAATTAAAGAAGTCAAGGAGTGAAACAACCTTTTCCTTCGGACTTTCATCAATGTATAATTGAATAACCTTAAAAGTCATAAAGGAAATCCCGGCAATCTGAAAAATGGTCGACAATACATGCAATACCCCCGGTTCTTCAGTTGGAAGTATATTCAATGTTTTCATGAAAAGCATCGGTAAGGATAAAAGCGACACCGGTAACAGCAAACCTGAATATTTAAGAACCCGGGCAAAAAGAATATAAATCCCATAGCAATAAGCTATCAATCCGAGTATTTGAATCGGTTTCGTGAAAAACAATAAAATATATGCAAGACTTATGAAAGCAAGAAAGTAAGAGTATTTCAGTTTCTTTGAAAAAAACTGCTTCCCCAAAACGAGTAATCCGATTCCAATAAACAGGAAGTAAAAAAAACCGGGCTCAGTAAATGGCAAAACCTGATGTAATTTTCCCATCTCTTTTTTAGAATTGCTGATAAATAAAATTTACTTTCGAGCTTGATTCTCCAGATTTTTCCTGTCCAATCCAATCTTCAATGTGCACTACATAAAAAAGAAATACTCCTGCCAACAATAGCATATAAATCAGGATATTTTGAATTATTTTATACTTGTTCATAATCTTCCGTATTGCTTTGCTAAAAACCAATTGATTTCCATCCAGCCCCTATCTCCCGGATGCATCACATCTTTCAAGATACCTGGCAAGTAACTCTTCGTATCCGTTACATACATATCCAATAAAGGAAAACCTGCCTTTGCCAGCTCTTGCTTTATCATCGTCCTTACCGGGTTAAACTGACTTAAATCATCCTGGCTATATGGATTGTATGGCTGCAAAACAAAAGTTGCACGACAATGATGTCGTTTTAAAATCTCCACAACCAGCTTAAAATCTTCCATCTCCCTTCCCGGAACTACAGGTTGCATGCGTGTTTTTTTATAAACTCCATTAACCAGCAGGTATTTCTTAAAATAAATGCTATCCACATAAATGTTATTATTCTTGCAGGTAAGCAAAAATTCCTTCTGAAGTCGGTCTTTCGTCTTTTTCCACTGAGATAATTTCCACTCCTGCCTGGTTAATTTCGGTTGTTCAATGGTAATATCATATTTCACTTTTTCAATCCGGCTCAAAGAATAAGACATCATGCTTTGGGAACTTACTCCTAAGCGCTTATTCGCCCACATGTTTCTCAGATAAAGCAATTCTCTTGATGGATTGTTTATCTCCTTAAAGTGATCCCATACATAATGGGCAATGTGTAATTTATTTTGCTCAGGAATGGATGAATTATGAAGAATCGATTTCAAAAAATTCGGTCTCACAAACTCTAAAAACGCTTCAATATTTGTTCCTTCTGTCTGAAACCATCCCGGACTCAATATTACACAGACATTTGCATTATTCAAATGATCTCCGGCGGCAAGTAGCTCACAGGCAATACTTAAATTCTGATGATAGGCATGTCCAAATCCGGTTGTTTTAATCCCTAAGCTATCCGGTAAAAAGAAATAACAGGAATATGGAAGACTTTGAAGCTCTGATGATCCTAAAACAGTTAATTTATCTTTACTCTGTAATGAACCTATCAATTCAATTTCTGCCTGTTTTTCAATGCAATTACTAAAGTTTCCACATACAGACTCCGAAACACCCGAAATCAGGATTTCTTTGTGTTTCCCAGTGGAAAAATCTTTCAAAACTGAATGATCCAGGAAATAAAGAAGGAATAGTGAAATGATGATTGGAATCAGGTGATAGAACATCAATCCTGAAAGGATTTTTTTCATTTTTTCGAATTCAGATAGGTGACAATGCGCTCAACTGTTTCAAAGTGATCCTCTACTATTTCATTGAACGGGATTTTTATCCCGAATTCGGTCTCCAGCTCTACAACCAATTCAACAATTGTAATTGAATCCAACACTTTTTCCTGCCATAAAGAATCCGTTGGAGTTACACGCGAAAAAGCAATCTCTTCTATTTTATCAATAATAAATTCTTCCATGGCGTCATATTAAGTTTGGTGAGCAAAAATAGTTTTTTATTCTTCAATTTGGAAATCCCATTCAACTTAGAAATCAAACGAATGTTTAAACATCTAAATCTCAAATCCCGGGAACTTAATCCCGACTGTTTTATTTTCAATCAAAAAACCTATTTTTAACTGCGAAATGATTGCTCTTATGAAAAAGATCTGCACACTATTTATCGGTATAATCGGCTTATTTCAATTGACATCCTGCTCTTCCGGAACAGATACAAAGCAAATGACAGCTTCTGAAAATCCACAGGCTGATTCTTCAAAAACCGAAGAGTGGTTTCCGGAATATGATTTCGACACACTCCGCGGGTTGTATTCCGGTGATTTCGGAGACGGATTCATCACTGTTTTTCTCACATACGTGAATGGTAAAAAAGCTATCGGTTACAATATTCTCAAAGGATTACAACGCAATATCAGCGGAGACCTCGTTCAGAAAAAAGATGCTTTTGAACTGACCTTGAGTGAACCGGGAGATAATCCGTATGACGGTGTGTTTGTCCTGAACATTTCGAAGAAAGATTTTAGTGTTACAGGAACCTGGACAGCGAAAGATCCTTCCATTAAACCCAAGAAATTCAAGCTGAAAAAGCAGGTAGCGAAAGATCCTTTGGACGGACAGAGTTTTTATGAGGGTGAGTCGATTAACGAGAGTAATTTCCTTGGAACATTTGGTTATTCGACGCTTGACGGCGGAAATATCCGCTTCGAAGAAAACGGCCTGGCTACGTTCACCTATTACCCGGATGAGCAGAAACATGAGCAATTAGAAACAATCAAGGCTTCCTGGCGATTTGAGAATGATAAAACGCTGATCATCGAATGGGCCAAGAACACGAAATTCAAAGAACGGAACATGAAATTCAAGCTATTGCAGCCGAAAGATGAAGTTCCGAGTTTCCAGGGACCAAATGGTTTGAGTATTGATTTGGAATACTATTAAACTGGCTTTACTTACATGAAAAAAGCTGCCTGGTATCTGTTTGTAATTGGAATTCTGTACGCTTCTTATTTACTGCTCCTGCTCTCTATTCCGTACCTGGAAATGCGCAGGGGAATTGATTTTTTAAAGACCAAACAACTCATTTATCACATCAAACACTGGCGGTTCAGTTTTTACATTCACGTTTTTACCAGTATTCTGATCATCACGAGTGGCTTGTTTCAATTCAGCAAAACGATTATTGCGAAACACCCCAAAATTCACCGGGTTTCCGGTTTTATTTACCTCATCACAACCTTATTGATTTCGGGTCCGGCGGCATTGGTCATGTCTTTTTATGCCAACGGTAGTTACCCGGCACAAACGAGTTTTGTCATTCTGAGTATTTTGTGGCTTGGAACCACTTTCCTGGCTTATTATTTCGTCAGACAAAAGAATTATGTCACACACGGAAAATGGATGCTGCGAAGTTATGCCTTAACACTTTCAGCCGTTTCACTCCGTTTGTATTCCTACGCCTTTGATCTCTTCCATTTCAGAATGAACCCGGTAGATTTATACATTCTGCTTTCCTGGATGAGCTGGATTCCGAACCTGATTGTTGCTGAAATCCTGATCCGGCGCGGTCTTGTTCAGCGATTGATCGCTTCGCGCTAAGCTGCAACGTTGATGTTGGTCACAAACTGGATTTTCCCGGAAGCATCAATGCGGTATTTCTCAGCTGAAACTTTCTTTTTGGAAACAATCGGGTTGTCGTAATAACCTTCCTCCGCCGGATCTTTCTGGAAAGTTGTTTCATAATTGCTCACAGTGAAAGTCAGATCTTTATTGAAGGTACACATTTTCAATGCTTCCGAATAATCTTCCCTTCCGGCAATTTCCATTTTATCGATAATCTTCCCGGTTTTGGTAAAGGTTACCAGGCGATAAGTCAAAGGTGCCATGTCTCCGATAAATTCATCTCTTACAATGTATATCAGAGCCACAAAATTATTGGTTTCCGCCACCTGCACGAAATTGAAAAAGCTTTTACTCACCTCACGTGAAAAGCGTTCGTCGCGCATTTCAGAGACATACCGTTCGAAATCATATGAAATCCGGTTCTTTTCATCTAAAATAACTTTCCCCTGCTCCGCATTCATATTGATCGGGAAAGAAGCCTGGATAAAATTGCGTTTGAACTGAAGCCAATGCAGGTTTTCTATATCCGAGATTCCGCTCAGTCCTTTATCCATCTTACTTTTGAACAAATCGGGCTCTTCTTCGCGCAGGTTTTTCAAATCAGTATCTTTTTCAATATTGTCGATATTTGAGTAGCCTGCCTGAATCGCATATTGCAGGTAATCTGCGCTCATGTAATAGTTTTTCAATTGAGAATGCGCACAAGCAACGTTGAACAACACTTTGGAAAACGGCTCGTAGCCCAACTTTTCAGCCAGGGAATACGCGTTCAGCGCCTGTTCATAGTTTTTCTGTTCCATGTACACATTTCCCAGCTCGAAATACGCTTTCGATGTCGGATAGGTAACGATTGAAGTCAGGAAACCTGCTGCTGCTGCCTTCAGATTTTTCTTATTCTTGAATTCATCCAATGCTTTCAGGAATTCCTGGTTCGATTCCTGGTTGACTTCTTTATTCTGAAACAGGAACAAACGCACACTTTCTCCGTCAAACAAATCAGCTTTACTCAATTGAATCGGCTCAGAAGGATTTTCATTCACCGTTCCTCCGACAGGATTTTTCGAATCCGGTGCTGCCGGGTTTCCACATGAAGCTAAAAAAGCTCCCGCTGCAAGAAAATAAAGACTGAATTTCATAGGCCTGAGATTTGATTTACTAATGTAAGGATTTCTTTATTTCCTGTTACAACTGCCGGATGGATTTGTTCAATTGTTTTTACCACTTTCAAATGTTAAATAATTGGAATTCAGAATTCTTTATTTTAACTTATAAACTCATTCAAATAAAAAAGTATGAACAATCGATCTCAATCCATACGCTATGGGATTTACAGTTTTGCAGGGATTGCACTACTGTTCCTGTTGATGAAGTTATTTTCACTTGAAAATGTGGCTTCACTTCGTTTTTTGAACTTCTTTATCATCATTTATTTTACAAATAGACTTGCGCGCAAGAACCACGAAAGCAATGTTGATAATGATTATTTGTACGCATGGGTTTCCCTGATTCTGGCCAATGTCGTAACAGTGATCTTATCTTTTGTGAGTTTTGTGATTTACGCGATGTTCATTCAACCTGATTTTATCAGCAAATTTGAAGGTGGAATATTGTGGAACAACAACATTACGCTAGGTCAAGCTGCATTAACACTATTCACTGAGGGGATCGGCTGTGCAGTAGCCGTATCATTTATTATTATGCAGTACTGGAATGAAAGTCCGAAAAGCAAGGTTGCTTCTTCTGAGACGCCGAAAAAGTAAACAAAACACCTTCAGAAAAATCGGGAAATCGAGTGGATTACGAAATTCACTCGATTTTCTTTTTTTTAACCAACTCCCAACCTATTCGGATCTTGCTTCGTTTATGTCAATAAGTTATTATCTAAAGATCTAAAACCCGACCATCAAGAGAATATAATTAACAGAACGGGAGTGTGTTTTTTGCGGACATGCTCCCGTTTTTTATACTTGAATTACAGCTAAAACAACAACGACTTTTAAAGCACAGATATTTCTTTTTCGAGGTTCTCCCGGGCCTGATTTTCGTATTTCTCAAAGAAATAATCGGTTTTGAAAATCCGTTCCATGGACAGGAAATGCTGTAATACTCTCTTCCGTCCCGGGTTGTAAATCAAATCCGGGTAAACAGCATATTCCTTCCGTACGTTCTTAAAATAGGCGGAATACACTTCCCAATCCTGTCCTAAAACAGAAAGATCAGCGTCCGTGAAGTAATTGGTATCCGGATTACCCGATCTCACATGTGATTTTGTTGCTAAAATCTGCTCTTTACAGCTTTCAATTAATTTGAACGGAACCTGCAGTTGCTGCATGCGTTTTATCGCCAGTTCAGCACTTTTCTCTTCGTTATCCGATTTCAATGCATCGTAAATCACATCGTGGTAAAAGAGTGTGAACAAAATTGTGTTCCAATCAGTCAGTTCGGATTTAACAACCGCCAGTTGCTCCAGCAAATGATCTAAATGCCTGAAGGTATGATAATAGCGTTTCTTCCCGGAATACTGCTGTTCAATTTCAAGCCATAATTCCCCGATCAAAACCTCATTGTCTGAATAAGAACGTAGGAGCTGTATGAATGTTTCTTTGAGCATGAATCCGAAAATAACAATTATTTTAGTGAAGATCCAAAAACAAAAAAACCATCGGAATCCGACAGCTTTTGATTCTTTCAGTGTGTTTTATCAGGAACGTTACCAGCCTAAAATATCACACATATCGATTTCAAATGAAATGCTTGAATCGTCATCAAAGTAAATGGTTGCCCCTAATCCGGGTAAACAGCCCCAACCGTCATAACCGGTGCGAAAGCCCTTACTTTTATCTGTCACTGTAACAAACCGGTTTTTAAACGTCGGATCATTGAAATCATACACCACTTTTACAATGTGTTCCTTGATACTTTCCACTCCCCGCAAACGGATATCGAACTTGTAATATCCTTCTTTATCCTCTCGCGGGTCCGCTGTTACGATCGGTTGAATTTCATACGTTTCCCAATCTTCTTCCTCGTATTCTTCCTGGTCGTCGTACTCTTCCGTTTCTTCCTCCGTCACTTCTTCCAGTGTTTTACAACCGTCAAACTCCAACTTAATCGACGTTCCGTCTTTCAGGTATACGACAGCCTGCATATTCGGAAGGCAATACGGACCTTCATAGGAAGTCTGGAAATAGGGCGCTGCATTCACCGTAATGTATTTATTCGGAAACGCAGGATGATCGTAAATGTACGTTACGTGATCGATGCGGCTTACCACATTTTCATCAATCAGCAGACCGTAATCGATGTAGTAATGTCCTTCTTCGATTAATTCCCAATGTCCGAAAGGTTCGAAGTTATCCGCGCTTACATCGGATGCCGGCACAACATCCGGTTTTACATCTTCCTTCAACTCGTAATCCTTATTGATCACATAGGCTTCTCCGCCGGAGCTTCCCATCATTAACTTGAAGCAATCGTAATCGACCCAGATGAATCCGTTCACGCCCCAATCTTTCCCCCAGGAATTCATAATCTTGAAAGCCCTTTTGCTGTCATCGTAACCAACAACCAACATCGCATGTCCACCACTACTGAGTTGTGTACAGGTAAACGGATCTGCCGTTTTCTTATATCCGTAATCTCCGAACTTCGATCCGAGCGATGCACCGATAATTACCGGGACATCATTACTGAGATGTTCTTTGTATTCATTGAAATTCAATTTATCAATCAACCGGTTCCAGCCGACAATCTTGTTTTTTGCAGCCAACGAAAAATGATTCTGAGTGGGTTTACTGCACGACTGATCGCTGTAAGGCATACTTTCCCAGGAAACGATTCCTTTTTCTTTCAACAAATCCAGTGCATCACCGATATAGCTTCCGCAGTTAGGTCCGCAGTTGCATTCCCGGATCTGGTTGTATACATATGCCGGACTCATAATCAGCTTGTTGGAAAACGGTTTTCCCCACTTGTTTTTAGCAGCGAAATAAAAAGATGCCAATGCATACCCGGTCGACCAGCCCACACAGGAACCGATATTTCCCTGGCTCCCGGGAGTTGGAAAATAACTTTCCGGTATGACGTAAGAAGCCGGTAATTTCCGATCTGTTGCAGAAGCACAGAAGGCGATTTTAAGTCCTTCGTATTTTTCTTTGGGTAAAGGTGTGTATCCTGTCACAAACTCCTGTTGTCCCAGGGTAATTGTCGTATAAAGCAGCGCGAAAAGTGCAATACCTATTTTCATTCGGAGCATCCGGTTTCAGTTCAGGCTTCAAATGTAATTTACTTACAGCTATTTTCGCACGAAATTCCGGAGGAAAATCCACCCTGTATTCTTTTTCAGGGGTAACCCTTAGAATGCTGCTGTTTTGAAGTTTCTTTCATTTCCGTATCACTCATATTCTCACCCATTACCTGATCTGATTCCCGGTAATCCGGTTACTTTTCAGCTTCTTCTTTCAGTTTCTGGTTCATTGCGTTAAACCCGCTTTCTGTTTTCTCCGTGTTAAAGATTCCAACAAAAACACCTTTGAAAAGCTCGCTTTGAATGAAAGTCAAGGTTCCGTTTCCATGGTCAATCAGTTCGAATTGGTGTTCTCCGTCGAAAAGTCCTTTGAAGAACAACCTTCCCAACCAGCTCAGTTTCCGGTTCTCTTTTGCCGTCAATACAGTCGGTTTAAAAGTCATGGCTCTTCCATCCGTCGGTTTGATTTTAACGGTTAATGCACTTCCCTTTTCAGCTTTCCCTGTGATCGAAGTGATAAATGGATTCCAGTCCGGGTAAGCGTTAAAATCCGTAAGGATATTCCATACTTTTTCGGGACTAGCCTGGATGGTAATTTCGGTTCTTATTTCTTTTGTCATCATTGTTGATATTTCGTTTGTATGACAAAGGTCTTTCGAAAGATCCGGTTTCGGCTTGATAAAAATCAAGAATTCACAGCAACTGCTTTTTCCGGATCCGGCTGAACGTTTCGGGCGTCATTCCCAACATGGAAGCAATGTATTGCAGTGGAACCTGGTTGAACAATTCCTTGTTGTTTTCAAAGAAATAAGCGTAGCGCTCTTCGGCAGTCATGGAAAGATGGCTGAAAATCCGGTTTTCCATCAAGGTGAAACAGCGTACAATGAACATTTTTTCGAGGATCGGCCAATCGGAAACAAGCGCTTCCATTTGTTGGTAATCATTTTTATGCAAAGTATAAATTTCCACATCTGTCAAAGCCTGGATTGTCCACCGGGCAGGGTCTCCGAATACATAACCCGCCAGATCCGTTACAAAATAGCCCTGTGTGGAAATCCATTGGGTGACGTCTTTCTTTTCCGTTTCAACGAATATGCGCAGGAATCCCGACTTCACGAAACTCAGGCGCTCGCAATTCTTACCTGATTTGAGAAAGTAGTCGCCCTTTTTCAGAATTTCCGGACGAAACAAGGAAGTAATGGTCTCCAGGTTTTTGGAATCCATTACTCCGAAATACGATTTGATACTTGTTTCCAGTTCTGTCATTTCCTGCGCGTTTATTGCTCAATAATAACAAACGTACTTATTTCCTGCAGATTTTCGCTGACTGAAAATTACTTCACCGGTTCTCTCAGGATGGTTTTCAATTTTTCCGGGACCGTTTTGCGGAAGTCGGACAAATAGATTTCATGGTGCAATCCATTTTTGCTCAGTTTGTGTTCTTCACAAAACGCCATAATTTGTTTCAGCGTTTCAGGTTCATCGGAAAAAGGACCTACATGAAGCATCTGAACCACTTTCCCTTCTTCCATTTCATACCATTCAACATTAGACGCCAATGAAATTTGTTTTTTTCTGACAACGGTTTCAACGGCTTGTTCCAGGTGCTCTTTTGTTACGAAATCAGGCATCCGGATCAGCATCCTGTAATTCCATTCGCTGCGCGGAATTTTCAAAGGTGCTTCGTGTACCGTAATTCCCTTGTATTTCTCTTCATCGAAATTCCACAATCCTTCCAGCTTCGCAACTACAAAATCGTTTCCTGCTTCCTTGCAACGGAATTTCAATGTATAAGCCACCGAATACAAGGCCTCCAGGTTATCAGCATATCCTTCACCGGAAGGATCGCCTTTTCCCGTCATTGATAAAAACCGGGCTTTTTCAATCGTCACCAATTCAGGTTTGCTTTTAGCGGTATAATACGCTTTGTACTCTTTTGTCAAGTCTAATTTTGTCATGTTCGATTTGTTTTGATTGCAAAAGAAAACGTCGCTACTGACAACCTTATGGCAGTCTGTTTTTGTTTTTAAATGAAATAAGCATCTTTTTCTTTTCCCAGCAGAGGATCGCAAATATTTTTATTGGAACCTTATTCTTGGCGCTCCTAATTTAAATACTATGTGAACTGATGTGTCCTATGTGGTTCTTTAAACGCAAAGGTGCAGAGAGCCCAAAGGGCTAAACCATTTTATTGTCTCCCGCAGTACCGATAGCAATCGGGATCGCAGAGGATCGCAGATATTTTTATTGGAACCTTATTCTTGACGCTCCTAATTTAAATACTATGTGCACTGATGTGCCCTATGTGGTTCTTTAAACGCAAAGGTGCAGAGAGCGCAAAGGGCTAAACCATTTTATTGTCTCCCGCAGTACCGATAGCAATCGGTATCGCAGAGGATCGCAGATATTTTTATTGGAAACTTACTCTTGGCGCTCCTAATTTAAATACTATGTGAACTGATGTGTCCTATGTGGTTCTTTAAACGCAAAGGCGCAAAGGACACAAAGAGTTAATTTTTATTCGAAACTCACGAATCAGCGGGTTCCCATAATTCAATTTTGTTTCCTTCGATGTCGAGGATATGGACAAATTTTCCATACTCATACGTTGCCATTTCATCCAGGATCGTCACTCCTTCTTTTTTCAGCTCCGCGATCAATGCTTCCAGATCGTCAACCCTGTAATTGATCATGAATTCTCTTTCTGAAGGCTCAAAATATTTGGTCGTTTCCGAAAACGGACTCCACTGCGTTGTTCCCTTCTTCGAGGATTCATCGTCTTCTTTCCATTCAAAAGTCACCCCGTAAGGACCGGTATCCATTCCCAAATGTGTTTTGTACCACGCATTGATCTTTTCCGTATCCTTACATTTAAAGAAAATTCCGCCTATTCCTGTTACCCGTTTCATGTTTAATCTGTTTTAGTATTGTGTTCAACCAACCGGATGAAGCGTTTCAATACTAGTAAAAAAAATCGAAATAAGAAGTCCCGTTCAACGGGTCAGACAGATATACAAACCGGCAATCCCGGCGAGAATCATGACAATCCAGGTTCCCGATTCCCAATACCGGAATGCAACACTTCCGCGAATCGCATTTTTGGACTCCGGATCGTAAATCGCAGTAAAGAACTGCTCCCAGTCCTTCCTGATTTCTCCCCTGAGTGAGTCGTTGGTTGATGCGGTATCCAAATTCACATTTTCCTGTGGCAGTTTGAGCCAAAGATCCGTAAAATTTAAAACCTGCTGCCTTCCACTCGTATTCTGATAATCGATGCGTTGTTCTGTCAGAAGCGTTATCTGTTCTTTCGCTGCCGGAAGTTGATACTTCTTTCCTTTGACATCGAATGAAGTATTGTAAAGCGTCAATTGATGTGTTTTCCCGTTATACACGGCTTTCCGCTTATTGATTGTGAGGGCCTGTATCGCACAAATAAAGAAAACCGCAATGCTCCAGTTTACCCAATTCAGGTGCGCGTCCGCAAGAAAATAGGTCGCGGTAAAAAAGAGTCCCAATAAAATCAACCTGAAAATAATTCCCAAAAAGGAATAAGAATAACGCATTCCGATAAAGGCTCCGTGTTTGTAAAGAATCTTCATTAAGGCCGAAAGATAGTGGATTTTTTGATTTTGGATGAATCACTTTCAAACAAGCAGTAGCTTTAATAGAAGTACAGAGCTTGATTTAACCACCGAGCCGCCACTTATGGGTAGGTACTGTTATAAGCTGTATTAATTTGATTTGGGGTTTTCATTTGTTTTTTATACTAGGTCTGAAGCTCACATAAACTTGAGTTTTTTCATTGAAAAAGTAATTTTTTTATCCGAATAAAAAATAACCTTTTTTTGATCTTTTGACTTTAAATCAGTCATCATCTCTTCAGTAAATTTATCTAATATCTTTCCATTCAATCGATCTATAGCCAAAATTGAATGCATCGTTTTGATAAAAATGACTTTTCCATTAATATCCATTCCGTTCCATCCTTTTAGATCATTATAAAATTCGCACAAACTGCTTTCTTCAAGTGTAGTTAGATATAGTGTTTCCTTATTATTTAGATTTGTGTATTTCAACTCATAGGTAGGCTCCGATTGATAATTGTGGGCATTTTCTTCTACAAAATACATGATGTTATTTGGTGTAATGCAAATCGATTCTATTGATTTTTCGAATGCCTCCATATGATGGTCATTCGAATTAAATAAGATAAACTTATTGTAATCCTTTATAACTAGATAATTGTTTAACTCGTAATACCATGAAGTATTCAATACATTGACAGGTAGTTTAATTGAATCGGTGTGAATACTTTTTGGGTCAATTAAAAATAAAAAACTAGTATCATTTCGTCTGTCTACAAAACAAATTTTATCCAAAAATAAATCCGGGTAAACAGGATGCTTTAAGATTATTTTTGATTGAAAATTGGAGGCCTTCGAAGTGTATAAGATTGTGTCAGGAGTTTTTTCATAAATGCCATGAATAAATTCAATCATTCCAAATTTATTTTCACGGAAAGGTCCTGTTTTACTGTTTAGATTCTGACATCCCAGTATTAAAAGCAACACCGTTATTAAGTTCATAATTTTAATCATCTTGTCTTGAGAAACATTAAAAATCAAGTTGTTAGCATTTTGTTTCGAGTTTAGGTATTTAGTACCCATAACTTGTATATATGCGCAACCTCGCCAATCCACAAACAATTAAGGGCGATTTTATTCTGAATTTCAGGTATTCTCGTGAATAGTCTTTGTTACATTATTCCAATACTACACAATAATTCTGAAAATCAACTCGCCGTTGAAAAATTCCGGAAAATTTAGCCTAAAACCCTATGGGATTCGAATGACATTTGATTCGATAGGAAAACACAGTAAAGGATGTTGAAGTTAGTCTCCTCCCTCAAGGGAGGAAAATCAGGTCAAAGTTTCGAACACGGCTCCCACACTCAGTTCTCACACCCACACTGAAAAAGAAGAGCAAGCAGCGCTTGCGAAGACTGAGGCTCTGTCTCGCAAGACAGAAAAGCCGAAGGATAGCCAGAATAGTGTGAGTTTGAGCGTGAGTATTGAGGGACAAAAAGCAAAAAAGCATCCAACTACCGCTGAATGCTTTTTTCTTTTTGTGGTGAAGGGCGAACGGAAATGGAACCGGAAATTACCCATTTACGATCCTGTTCAATGATTCAATTGATTTACGAAAATCAGTTGTATCTATGTTTGTATTTATCGGCTTTAGTTCCTGAATCTGTTTTTCAAGTTCTTCACTTTTATCAGGAATCATTTTTTTTAAGTCGTTTAGATTCCTAATTTGTTTCTCTTTCCTCCAGATCATAAGTTTTTCCCAGTTTCTAAGATGCTTGTCAGTATTATTCGTGCTATTTAGCTCGTCCAGATATCTAAGAGCAATTAGTGCGGAACCCTGATCAAAATATAATTCGGGTTTTGTTAAATAGTATTCCAAATACAGATTCAAATAATAAACAGAACGTTCTGTGTTAAAAGAAGCAAGAGTTATTGCATATATAGAACCTGCATAACAAACTTCACTTTTCAGTAAATGAATCCCGATAATTTCTTGAAATTGAATAACCTTTTTTATACCAGCAAAATAACTTCCGGTTGATCGTGTTCTCCAATCAAAATCACCTAAATTCTGAAGAATGATAGTTTCATTTATTTGAGGTTTCAACTCAATCATTTTTTCTATCCATTCATCAGATCGATTATTAAGCTCAAAATAAAATGGAATAACCCATTCTTCTCTAAATTCCTGTGAAATCTCAGTTTCGTTTGTATAAGAGACGAAATCTTCAAATGGACTTATATGCTGTACTGTCGCTCCAGCTGAATGAAGTTGCATGTTGGTTAAGTTTTCTTTTTTCATTTTTGGTAAGAATTATTCAAAAATACCGAAATAAAAAGGGATTCGAGCAAAAGGGAATCGAACCGCTATGAATTTCAGGAAACCGAATGAAATTGGGGTTTACGGAAGATTTGGGTTTTACCATCCTCCTCAGTCCTCCCTCAAGGGAGGAGACGGAATTGAAGCCTCGAACCGGGATTCTTCCTCATTCTCACTCTCCGCTCTCGCTCTGCAAAAAGAAAAAGAGCTACAACTCAGTATGAGTGTGAGAGTGAGTGAACAGAGACAAAAAGAAAAAGCGTCACTCACGTAACGCTCTTTTTCTTTTTGTGGTCCCACACGGGCTCGAACCGTGGACCACCTGATTATGAGTCAGGTGCTCTAACCAACTGAGCTATAGGACCGTTTAAACCACTGCTTTGGACTAACGCACAAACGTCAGTGCAGTGCAAAACTTATATCTGACAGGGAATTCGCTATTGCTAACAAGCCCCCCGACTTTCGGGTGCAAATATACTATTTCTGTCGAATTTCAAATCGCAGCATAGAAATTTATCCGCGGATACTGGATTTTGAAAGGCCTTTCGATAAGGGTCTCAAGCGGATAAATTGCATGAACAGAATTCCGAAAAGAACGGTAGCACACAATAAATGAGATACTTGTACGAACCCCGGCATATCCGCGTAAGCCAATAACACTCCGCCGACCAGTTCCAATACCAACACACCAAAAGCCCAGTAAACCGACTTCACCTTATCCGTTTTGTAATTCAGGAATACCAATAAAATCATCAAAACCAACACTGCCCAGGAGAATGAACGGTGAATGAAAAAGGCCCAGCCGAACTGGCTCGTCCAGGATTCTCTTCCCAATCCCTGCATCGTTAATTCGTCAATGTATTCGCGGACCTGCGTTCCCAGGAACATTTGATAAGCCGTAATCAGGAGAATGATTCCGATGAGCCATTTCATAGCAACCGGTAGGTTCAGTGTTTTCTGACTCACAGGGCTGATTCTTCGCAGCATTAGGATTTGCAGGCAGACAACCAACAATGCCAGGAACATGTGAACAGTAATTACCCACGGAACCAGGTTGGTTGCAACGACTATCGACCCGAACCAGCCGTTTAGACCGATTGCGATTAAATTAAAGAAGGAAAGCCAGACAAAACGCTTGTCTTTCCGGTATTTCCAGAAACCCCAAAGGAAAATGATCAATACTCCGTTTCCGGCTAAAAAGCCCACTAAGCGGTTTCCGTATTCCGTCCAGGTTTTCTGCGCGTTAAACGGTTCTTCCTGGTAAGTACGCGGGTCGTTTTTGATCTTGTCTGCCGTTTCCTTCATTCCAAGTGCAGTAAGGAATTTGGCGAATTTCTCTACTTTCTTCACACGTTTTTCCCCGTACACTTCGCGGTAATCCTTGGGAAGCTGCGCTTCTGAAGTCGGAGGAACCCAGGTTCCGAAACATTTCGGCCAATCCGGGCAACCCATTCCGCTTCCGGATGTACGAACAACACTTCCTGCAATGATTACCAGGAAAATGAACACCAAAGTGATCCAATTCAACCGTATAAAAGCTTTTGAAAACATAGTCGATTTTTGTTGTCCAAAATTAGGCATAAAAGAAGCTGAGAAAGCTGATCAAGGTCATTTTTTGAATAATACTGACTTCCT
>VFQP010002231.1_pt1 | contig 22386 bp, 21 predicted proteins | sample 3512351 | NCBI WGS metagenome assembly VFQP01 (sample SAMN10412372, study PRJNA504923) | tailings metagenome | isolation source: Relicate 1 Philex TSF1 revegetated site | place: Philippines: Tuba, Benguet | collected 2017-08-29
CGTGGAGCCAGTGGATCAATTGGATCCGGCGCGGCTGGACCCGAAGAATCCTCCACCGAATGAGTGGAAGTTACAGGCGACGCATCCTGAGTTGCTCGAGAGGTTGGCCGATGAGTTGGTGGACAACAATTTCAACCTGCGCGAGTTCATTAAGCGGTTAGTGGAATCGAATGCTTACCAATTGGCGAGCGGCTACGACGATGAGTGGAAATTGGAATATGTACCGCTATTTGCCCGGCACAATGCAAGGCGCATGGAGGGCGAGGAAGTGCACGACGCGATTCAGATCGCCACAGGGGTCTTGGGCAGCTACACAATTGGCGGCTGGGCGGACCGTGTGAATTGGGCGATGCAATTTCCAGAGCCGGTGGAACCGCGCAGCAATGGAAATGTGCAGACGTTTTTGAATCTTTTCTTGCGTGGCAACCGGGACAACCAAGGGCGTTCGCAAGATGCGACGATCTTGCAGCAGTTGAACTTGATGAACAACACCTTTGTGACGCAAAAGGCGAAGGTGAATGCCTCGGCGGCATTGCGCGCGATCGCTCAGTTGACATCCCAAGAGGCGATGGCGGAGGAATTGTTCTTGCGCTTCTTGTCACGTTTGCCCAGCGACTACGAAAAAGAGAAGACAGTGGCGTTTTTGAAGAAGGCCGGGACGGCGCAGGCGGCGAAGAACACCGCGGTGGAAGACATGGCGTGGACGCTGATGAACAAACAAGAGTTCATCTTCAGCTACTGATTTATCGAGCAGACGGAACGGAACAGAGGAGCACGAAAATGGATCGCGTATTCGGAGAAGTTCCCAAGGGGAAAGACCGTTTCGGTTTCGATTGGACGAAGAAGCGGGGGACGTGGTTTTGGAAGGGTCCGCATTTGTCGCGCAAGGCGTTCTTCCGGCATGCAGGCGCAGCGGTGGCGGGTTACTTTCTGCTGCCGGGCAGGCCGATGGAGAATGTGGCGAAGGCGGCGGCGAGCCCGGTGGGCAAGGCGAAGAATTGCATCTTCGTGCTGATGAACGGTGGGCCGAGCCACATCGACACTTTCGATTTGAAGGAAGGCGCATGGCTGCCGGCATCGTTTGAGCCGACCAGCTATGGCGACGTGCGCTGGCCGCGTGGGCTTTTTCCGAAGATGGCCGAGCAAATGGAATCGATCGCGTTGCTGCGGAGTTTCCGCAGTTGGACGGGCGTTCATGAGTTGGGGCGAAATTGGCTGCAGATAGGGCGGAACCCGATCGGGGCAGCGGGGCGTATTGCGCCGCACATTGGGTCCATCGTTTCGATGGAGTACTCGGAGCGCTCCTTGGATAAGACGCTGCCGGCGTTCTTTAACTTGAACGCGAACGAAGGGGTGGGTAGCGGGTATTTCCCGCCCGTGCATGCCCCGTTCTATTTTTCGCCGGGTGGCAACCCGCCTCCGGGAACGACGCATCCGGACGGTCAGGCGGCTTTCAACCGGCGTTCGGAATTGTTGATGGATTTGGATAGCGAGTTTCGTGCACGCACAGTGCTGGGCGCGAAGGGCGCGGAGGCAGCCGCTTTTAACGATGCGGCACGGCAGTTGATGTACCGGACGGACATCGATGCGTTGTTCCGTTTCAGCGCCGAGGAACGGACACGCTACGGCAACAGTGGCTTTGGGAATGCGCTGTTGGTGGCGCGCAATTTGCTGGCTTCAAACAAGGGCACCCGCTTCGTGCAGGTGAACGTAGGAAGTTGGGACAACCACTCGAACATTTACACGGGAGCGTTGAATCCTACGAACGCCAATTCGCTGGGGCGGCTCTTCGACGCGGGCATGGGTGCACTGCTGGCGGACTTGAAAGAAACGGGCCAGTTGGACGATACGTTAGTGGTGGCGATGGGTGAGTTCGGCCGCACGATCGGCACGCCCAACAATACCGTGGGACGCGATCACTTCCTGCAACAGGCGGCGTTGATCGCCGGCGCCGGCATCAAGGGAGGCCGGGCCATTGGCACGACCTTTGCCGATGGTCGGGATACGAACGATCCGGGCTGGTCTCGCGGACGTTCGATCCGGACGGAAGATGTGGCGGCTACGATTTACTCGGCGCTAGGAATCGATTGGACGACGGTGCGATACGACGACCCGACCAAGCGTGGATTCTCCTACATCCCCGATGTGGAAACGGACCTGTACGGACCGATTCACGACTTGTGGGCCTAAACGCAGTTGCGCGGTTTGGGCTTATTTACCGCGCTTGAATTCCATCAAGCTGCACAAGAAACTTCCCACTCCGCCGGCGGCGAACGCCAGGACGGCTTGGAACTCCTCCATCCCCTCAAAACGGTAGCTTTGCCAAAAGAAGGCATAAACGATGCCGAAAGCGTAGAGGAAGGCCACCACGGGTAGAAGCCAGCGGAACCAATTGAAGAAAGCCAGGGGCACGGAGACGAGCCCTAGAAGACCGAAGATGAGGAATGCGGTGGAGAGACCCTCACCCGACCACGGCAAGGTGTCGATCTTCCAGTTGTGTTGGCCGGAGATGTAGGCTACAGCACCCATACCAGCGAGAAAGATTGAGGGGCCAAGGGTGAAGAGGTAGCTGTAGAAGCGCATCAGAGCGTGAAGGATCTTCATGGGAGGTTCGGCGATTTAAGCGAAACCATAATCTTAGCCCAAATCAACGGGTTAGGCGTGGGTTGCTTTAACGAAAGCTCGGGAGCTTGATGATGTCGCCGGGGGGGACTGGTTCGAGCGGGTGGCCATCGCGCTTCCAGGCGGCCAGTCCGCCGGCGACGACTTTGGCGCGGAAGCCCGCACGCTCGAGGAGTTGGCCGACGCGGCGGCTGGTGGCGTCGGCCTGGCAGGTGCAGTAGACGTAGATGTCTTTGTCGCGAGGGAGTTCGGCGAGGGAGGCGGGAAGCGAATTCGGTTCGAGGCGGATGGCGCCGGAGATGCGTTGGGCCTGCTGATCGTAGTAGCCATGGCTGCGAACGTCGACAACGAGGAGGTCGTCACCGGCTTCCAGGCGCGCGGCGAGTTCCGAAGGAGGTACGGCGCTGACGGGAATCGAACGGACGCCCCAGTTCATGACGAGGCGGAAAGCGGCATAGGCGAGGACGAAGAAGAAGAGGGTCCAGGTGAGAAGGCGGCCGGCGTTTTCGTAATGGGAGATGAGGCGCTCAATGATAGGGCTGGCGAGAAAACCCAGACCCAGGTAGAAGCCCGAATAGAGCAGCGCGCCGCCGATGTCCCAAACGAGGAAGAGCCGGAAAGGCATGTTCATGCTTCCGGCCAATGGAGCGGCCATAGTGTTGACGCCGGGGAAGAATTTGGCGAAGAGCAATGCCTTGCGGCCGTGCTGGTGGAAGCGGGCGGCGTTGGAGAAGATGCAGTTTTCGGGGTTGGCCGAGAGGCGGCAGAGGAGACTCAGGAACCACCAGCCGGTGCGGCGACCGATGGCGAAAAGAAGCATATCGCCGAGGAAGAGGGCAAGGAAGGCGGTAAACCAAGCGAGGGCAAAGGAGAGGCGGCCAGCAGCGGCAGTGGCACCGGCGGCCATGAGCGCGGGCGCGGCGGGCAAGGGCAGGCCGATGGCTTCCAGAAAGACGAAGCCAAAGAGGAGCAGCAGCGCGCGCGGCATGGTCTTCTACCGCTTGGCCCTTAGCTGTGGCCCAGCACGGGGTGGGGTTCGTAGGGGGATTCCAGGCTTTTGATCTCTTCGGGAGAGAGTTGAAAGTCCAGGGCGGCGACGGCGTCTTCGAGGTGCTTTGGTTTGCTGGCGCCGATGATGGGGGCGGTGACGTAGGGTTTGGAGAGGAGCCAGGCGAGAGCGACGGTGGCGCGGGATGCGCCGCGGGCTTCGGCGATGGCGGCGACTTGATCGGCGATGACGAAGTCGGATTCGCGAGTATAGAGCTTTTGCGCGTAGTCGTCCGTTTGGGCGCGCAAGGTGTGGCGCTGGTTGCGCGTGATGCTGCCGGTCATGAGGCCGCGAGCGAGAGGGCTCCAGGGGAGGAGTCCGAGGCCGTGGCGGCGGCAGTACGGAATCATCTCGCGCTCTTCTTCGCGATAGGCGAGGTTGTAGTGATTCTGCATGGAGACGAACTTGGCGCCGCCCGCCTTGTCCGCGTGGTGTTGCAGTTCGGCGAGTTGCCAGGCGTACATGGAGGAGGCACCGATGTAGAGGACTTTGCCCGCGCGCACGACGTCGTTCAGGCCTTCCATGATTTCATCCATGGGCGTTTCGTAGTCGAAGCGATGGATCTGGTAGAGGTCGATGTAATCGAGGCCGAGGCGTTGGAGGCTTTCGTCGATGGAGTGGCGGAGGTGCTTGCGGGAAAGGCCGCGCGCGTTGAGGGCGCTGCTCATGGGGTTGAAGAGTTTGGTGGCGACGACGACGTCCTCGCGGCGCATGCCGATGGAACGGAGGGCCTTGCCGGTGATCTCTTCGCTGACGCCGAGGGAGTACATGTCGGCGGTGTCGAAGAAATTGATGCCGAGGTCCCAAGCCTTCTGGATGAGCGGGAGCGATTCGGCTTCTTCGAGCACCCAGGCGCGCCATTGTTTCGAGCCATAGGTCATCATGCCGAGGCAGAGGCGGGAGACCTTCATGCCCGTGGAGCCGAGGCGAGTGTACTGCATCTTGGTTAGTTGCCTTTCAGGACTTCCGCAATTTCGCGTTCCGGGATGGCGCCTTCGCGGATGAGGCGCCAGTAGGGCTCGGTGATGTCGATGGTAGTGGCGCCTTCGCCGAGGCAAGCGCCGCCATCGAGAACGAGGTCGACGCGGCCGTCCATGGTGCCGAATACTTCGATGCCGGAGCGGCAGGTGGGGGCGCCGGAAACGTTGGCGCTGGTGGCGATCAAGGGCTGGCCGAGGAATTCAATGAGGGCGTTGGCGACGGGACTCTTCAAGTGGCGCAACGCGAGGCGGCCGGTGTTGCCCGTGACCTTCAGTGGGATCTTGGCTGAAGCTGGGACGATGACGGTGAGGGGGCCGGGCCAGAAATGACGCATCAGGAGGCTGAAGCGCTTGGTGATTTCCGGGGTGAGGTCTTCGACCATGAGCGGGTGGTTAACCAGGATGGGGAGGCTGCGTGAGGATTCACGGCCTTTGGCGTGGAATACCTTGGTGGCGGCGGCAAGGCTGAAGGGGTCGGCGACGAGCAGGTAGAGCGAATCCGTGGGGACGGCGACAAGGCCGCCGCGTTGAATGCATTCGGCGGCTTGGCGAATAGCGTCCGAGGAGGGATTCTCTTGTTGGACTTCGATTAGGTCAGTAGTCACTGAAATTGGGTAGAGATTAGAAGTTTAACGCGCGAATGAGTTGCGCGGGAGCCGATAGACTGTAAGGAGCCGCATTATGCAAATTCGAGACATCTTCGCGCAAGACGCGACAACTATTTCTTTCGAGTTTTTCCCGCCCAAGACGGCGGCGGACTCGAACGTGTTGTTCGAGACGATTGCGAAGTTGGAGGAGTTGCAGCCTTCGTTTGTGTCGGTGACGTATGGCGCGGGTGGATCGACAAGGCAATTGACGCACGATCTTGTTTTGCGAATCAAGACCACCACTAGTTTGGAGCCGATTCCGCACTTGACCTGCGTATGCCACCAGAAAGAGGAAATCGCGGAAATCCTTGATCGCTACGCGGCAGCCGGGGTGTCGAATGTTCTGGCGCTGGGCGGCGATCCGCCGCGTGATAAGCCCGACTACGACCGCACACAGGATGCCTTTCAATACGCTTCGGGGTTGGTCGGCTTTGTACGCGAAAAGGGATTTGGCGTCGGGGTGGCCGGTTTCCCCGAGGGTCATCCGGGAACGCCGAACCGGCTCGACGAGATGGATTATTTGAAGAGAAAGATCGACGCGGGGGCAGACTATATTTGTACGCAACTCTTTTTCGATAACAGGGATTTTTGGGACTTTCGGGAGCGCTGCGAACTGGCGGGGATTCGGGTGCCCGTGATTGCAGGGGTGATGCCGGTGACGAGCATTAGTGGGATGAAGCGCATGGCGCAACTGGCGTTGGGCGCGCGTTTTCCGGCGAAGTTGCAGCGAGCGTTGGCGCGTTGCCAGGACGACGCGGAAGCGGTCAAGAATGTCGGAATTCATTGGGCGACGGAGCAATGCCGGGACTTGCTTGACAAGGGTGTGAAGGGCATTCACTTTTATACGCTGAACCGTTCGGACGCGACGCGGCAGATTTATCAGCAGTTGGGGTTGAAAGATTCGCTGGCGGTGCGGAAGCGTTAAGAGACGGTCAACTCCAAAGGTGAACCGATGCCGATTTTCAGTTTGGCGGCGGCGCTGGCTTCGCGCATGGAGATTTCGTAGTAACCGCTGGAAGACGGAACGATTGCGAGTTCTCCCGGAGGGATGTTCGCATAGTTGCTGGAGAAGAGCTCTATGCACTCCAGGCCAGCGGTCATCGTGAAGGGCCGGTTGCGGAGGGTGGGAAAATCGCTGGTCTTGAAGTTTGTGATCAGGTTGCCATAGCGATCCACAAAGAGAACCGTACCTGCGAAGCTTCGCCTACTCTGTCGTACGGGTTCCATGAGTGGGCTGCGCCAAGGATCGGAGATTTTGCTTCCAAGTTGGGTGGGTTTCACCCCGTTGGCTAAGTGGGCGGCGGCGGGGCTAAAGATGTCGCGGCCGTGGAAGGTGGTGCTCACTTCCGGTAGCCAGAACTTAGGCTTATCCAGGACGCGGGCGATGGCCTTGGGGTCTTGGAGGATCAGGCTGAAGAGGCCGTTGTCGGGGCCAATGAAGTAGTGGCCTTGGGACTCAATCAGAATAGGACGGCGCTGGCTGCCGACACCGGGGTCCACAATGGCGACATGAATCGTACGTTTGGAGAAGTAACGCCAAGCTTGGTCCAGCAAAAAGGCGCCTGTGGGAATCTCGAAGGGTGGGACTTCGTGCGTGATGTCCACAACCGCAACATCCGGCGCAATGCTGGCGATGACTCCCTTCATGGCGCCGACGAAGTGCGCGGCCGTGCCGAAATCGCTGAGCAATGTGATCATAGTAATTTGAGGGCTTATTTCGACCATAATGCGACGACACCGGTGCGCGAGGAAGTGCTGCGCGCCATGTGGCCGGTGTATTCCGAGTCATTCGGAAACGCTTCGAGCATTCACCATTATGGCCAAAGCGCCCGACAGCTCTTTGAAAATGCGCGGCGGCAAGTCGCATCGCTGATTCGGGCCACGGCGGAGGAAATCGTCTTCACCGGCGGCGGCACAGAATGCAATAATCTCGCCATCTTTGGCCTGATGCCGGATCGGCAGGGTCACTTCGTGACTAGCGCAATCGAACATCCGGCCGTTCTGGAATGTACGAAAGAGTTGCGCCGGCTCGGGCACGAAGTGACGTTGCTGCCAGTTGGGGCCGAGGGGATTGTGGATCCCAGCGATGTGGCCCGCGCGATACGGCCGGAGACCTGGGGCGTTTCCTTGATGGCGGTGAATAACGAGATTGGCAGTTTGCAGCCGGTGCGGGAGGTAGCTCAGCTTTGCCGGGAACACGGAGTGCCTCTCCATTGCGACGCAGTGCAGGCGCCGGGACGCATTGCGATCGATGTGGGCGATTGGGGAGTGGATCTGCTGAGTTTGAGTGCGCACAAGTTTTACGGGCCGAAAGGAGTGGGGGCGCTTTACGTGCGCAAGGGGGTGGCCTTGCGTAAGAGGAGCTTCGGCGGAAGGCATGAGCGGGACCGGAGGCCAGGGACGGAGAACGTGCCAGGGGCCGTGGGCATGGGCGCGGCGGCTTTGGTGGAAACGATGAGTCCGGCGTTGCGCGATTGGTTTGAGGGGCAAGTGTTGGCCCGTGTGCCGGATGTTTTTGTGAACGGCAGCCGGGAGCGGCGAGCGCCGAATGTGAGTAATTTGCGCTTTCCGGGAATTGAAGGCGAGGCCATGGTGATAGGGCTGGATCTAAAAGGTTTTGCAGTTTCGAGCGGCGCGGCGTGTTCCAGCGGGGCGGTAGAGCCTTCTCATGTGTTGCTGGCGTTGGGCTTGAGCGCGGCGGATGCACGGTCGAGCCTGCGCATTAGTTTTGGGGCGGGGAATACGAGGGACGAGGCCGAAGGGCTGGTGGAAGCGTTGGGCGAGGTGGTGGGGAGATTGAGGAAGTTGTCGACGGCGTATGCAAAGTAAGGCTCCAGTGGCGGTGGCGATGTCGGGCGGAGTGGACAGCTCCGTAGTGGCGGGATTGATGAAGCGCGAGGGCGAGAACGTCGTTGGCCTGACGATGCAGCTTTGGAACCAGCAGCGTTTGCCCGAGGTGTCCGGCGGGGACAAGAGCGGACGTTGTTGTTCGCTGGACGATGTATACGATGCGCGTTGGGTGGCGCAATCGCTGGGCATTCCCTATTACGTGGTGAACTTCGAAGAACGTTTCGAGGAACACGTGGTGAAGCCGTTTGTAAAGGACTATCTGGAGGGGAAGACGCCGATCCCTTGCACGTTGTGCAACAACATGATCAAGTTCGATCAGTTCCTGGAAATGGCCGATGGCGTAGGCGCGGAGAAGATTGCAACCGGGCACTACGCGCGCATTCGTTTCGACGAGGCGAGCGGGCGCTGGCAGTTGTTGCGCAGCGCGGACGCCGGCAAGGATCAGACTTACTTTTTATGGGGACTGACGCAGGAACAGTTGGCGCGGACGTTGTTTCCGTTGGGTGGAATGGTGAAAAGCGATGTGCGCAAGCTGGCCGAAGAGTTGGGCTTGCCCGTGGCGGAGAAGCCCGACAGCCAAGAGATCTGTTTCGTGCCGAACGGCGACTACGCTGCGTTCATCGAAGCCTACTTTAAGGAGCAAGGGATCGAAAGCGGCGCAACGGAAGGCGAGATCGTGACGAGGGAAGGGAAGAAGTTGGGCGCGCACGGGGGTGTGCATCACTTCACGGTTGGGCAGCGCAAAGGCCTGAATGTGGCGGTGGGGGAGCCGCTTTATGTAATCGAGACGAATCCGGTTACCAAGCAGGTGGTGGTGGGATCGAATGTGGATTTACAACGGAAGAGTTTTCGCGTGGAAGGCGTGAACTGGATATCGATCGCGCCGCCACGGGAAGCGGTGCGCGCGGAGGTGCGCATTCGCAACCGGCATCAACCGGCTTGGGCGACGATACGGCCGGGCGAGGACGAGGCGCATGCCGAGGTGGAATTCGACGAGGCGCAGCGCGCGGTGACGCCCGGGCAGGGCGCGGTGTTTTATCTAGGGGAATTGGTGTTGGGCGGCGGCTGGATTGAGCGGGACTAGGTTGAAGAAGCCGAGAAGCCAGTGGCGAAATTCGGCGGAGGCTTGGGCGCTGCGTGGGGTCCTGGCGATTTTACGGGGACTCCCGATGGGAGCGGCCTTCGCCGTTGCGCGGAGTGTGTTCGCGTTGCTGGACAGGCTGGCGCCGAAACTGCGGCTTAGCGCTTTGCGGAATTTTGAAATCGCCGGGCTGCCCTTGGGCCCGCCAGCCGTGGACCGGATTTACGATCATCTCGCGCGGATGATGGTTTATTTTTCGCGTTTTCCCACGCGCACTCGGGAGAACATCGGCGAGTGGATCGAATACCGTGGCTTTGAACATTTTGCGGAGGCGAAGGCCCGCGGCAAGGGGGTGCTGTTTGCGACTGGCCATATTGGAAATTGGGAATTGAGCGCATTTGCACATGCGCTGCTATCCGAGCCGATGCATGTGGTGGTGCGGCCGCTGGACAATCCGCTGCTGGACGCGCTGGTGAAGCGGTACCGCTGCGCCAGTGGAAACCGGATTCTGGACAAGAAGGATTTCCTGCGGGGAATTCTCGAGGCGTTGCGGGCAAACGAGGCCGTGGGGATTTTGATCGATCAGAACACTCTGCCCGAGAATGGGACTTTTGTCGATTTCTTTGGGACGCCAGCGTCGACGGGGACGACGTTTGCAAAGCTGGCGGCGAAAACGGGGGCGGCGGTGATTCCCGGCTACGCTTGGTGGGACGAAGGGCGGGGGAAATACATCTTAGAGTTCGATCCCATTGTGGAGATGAGCGGCGACGTGCGGGAAGACACAGCGCGGTTGACCAAGCACTTTGAATGCGTGATCCGGAAGCGGCCGGAGCAATGGTTGTGGTTACACCGGCGATGGAAGTCGCGACCGGATGGGGAAGCGAGCCTGTACACACCGCAGCGTTAGTACTTTCCGCCACATCAGGCAGTACTCTGAGCCATTCCATAGGGGTTTTACCTTAGAGAGAATCAGAATCAGGGATGCAGTACGAAGACGTAATTTTGGTGTTGCGCTATACAAGACGCTGGATCTACTACGGTTGGCTGGTGCACGGGGTTGGCTGCTCGGTGATTGCCGCCGTTCAAGGGTTGATGCTCCGCTAGCAGAGGACGCGCCTTTTCGCTGCAATTTCGCTAAAGCGGCTAAGGTCTTTGGCCGATAAGGGATGTGGATGGCAAGTGTAGCGGAGGTCGATTTACTCAAGCGACAGTTTCTCGCCGCGCTGAACCATGAAGTGCGGACGCCGTTGAGCGGAATCATGGGTATGACGAGTCTGTTGGAACAGACGCGTTTGAGCGACGAACAGCGGGAATACGTGTCGTTGACCAAGGCTTGCGTGGAGGAGCTGTATCAAGTGCTCAGTTCGACGCTGGAATTCACGGCGTTGGCGGCGGGGGAGACAAAGGTCGACAAGAGCGATTTCCTGTTGCAGGAGATGATCGAGTCGGTGGCTGCGCAGTGGCTGGTGAAAGCGAGACAGAAGGGCCTGAACTTCCGCTTGCGGTTGGACGATGAGGTGCCGGAGACAGCCAAAGGCGATGAGATCCGATTGCGCAGATTGATGGGGCATCTGCTCTCGAACGCGGTGAAGTTTACGCAGGCGGGAGAAATCACCTTTTCGGCTAAGGCGCACGATTTTGGTCGGGGTGTTTTCTGGCTGGAGGTCGCAATAGAGGATACCGGGATTGGAATCGGGGCGGAGCAAAAGGAAAAGATCTTCGAATCCTTCGAGCAGTTGGAGAGCGGTTTGGCGCGGCGATATCCTGGGCTGGGACTGGGCCTGACCTTGGCGCAAGGGTTAAGCCGTCTAATGGGTGGCGATTTGAAGTTGGTGAGCGAAGAAGGCAAGGGCAGCCGATTTTCTTTTGCCATTCCGCTGGAAGAGTCGAATTTGGAAGTCCACGCGCAAGTGAGCGCGGGGACGAAGAATGTGCTGGTGGTGGACGACAATGAGGCGGCGAGGAAAGTGGCGGAGGCGTACCTGAAGCGTGGGGGCTATGGGGTGCATTTGGCGTCGAGTGGATTGGCGGCGTTGGAACTGGCCACGCAGTTCCGCTTCGATATGGTCCTGATGGACTTACAGATGCCGGGAATGGATGGAATTGAAACGGTAGAGAGACTGCGCGAGATCCATGGATATGAGAAGACTCCGGTAATCGCCCTGACCGCGAACGCGGGTGACGAGTACCGGAATCTTTGCCTGTCCCATGGCATGCAAGGTTACTTGCCGAAACCGGTGGAGAGCGAAGTGTTGCTCCGGAACGTCCGCCAGCTTCTGTAGGCAGGATCTGGTTTTGGTTACTCGGCCTTTAAGAGGTATTTGGGTTTGGTTATGGTGTAGTTGCGGGCAGCGACTCCCGCAGTGACGCCGGCGATGCCGAAGTTGGTCCAGGCTGCGGCGTTGGCGAGTTCCGGCTTCGACTTAACGATGAAGTATTGACCGAGGATGATACCTCCAACCATACCCATCTTGATGCCGACGCCGCGAGCGCCGAAATGGCCGTTGGCGCCTTGGAGGGCGGGGTTTGCTTCGCGCTTGCCCCAGGAAGAGTGAACGTCGACAAAGGAAGCCGCGGCCAGGGCAATTGTCGACCACATCAATTTCTGTTTCGCTTTCGATTGAATGCGAGCTTCTTCTTTCAGGTTGCGGGGGTGTTCAATGGTTTCCGAGAAGCTCACGCTAGCGGTGAGGATCGCGAACAGGGACAACGCCATAATTTTGCGCATGGGGGACAGCCTCCTTGGGACTTTCTCTGAGCCGCTCACTTCTTCGTGAAGTGCGCTTCCAAGCTCAACCCCATACTCGGTGAGAGTCGTGGGCGCGCCCATGTTACTTTGCAGGGCTTGGTACCAGGGTCGAAGGCATTGGCCGACCGGTGTATCACCGTTGATCGCTATCCCAAACTATCCTTCGCTAGACTAGACCCTTATGCATCGAGTAGTATCCCTTGTTTTTGTCGCAGGATGGGTGTCGATTGGTTGCGCGCAGAGTGCACTTTCTCCGGCGGATCACGGCCAACGCTTGCCTGCCGCGCAGCGTTTGGTAATCCGGAATGCCAATGTGGTGGACGGTTCCGGAACGCCGATGAATGGTCCCCAAACGATTGTGGTGGAAGGGAATAGGATCGTTAGCGTTTCGCCCTTCCCAGCCCCGGCGCGCGAGGGTGATCGCGTAATCGATGCCGCAGGCAAATACGTACTGCCCGGACTGATTAACATCCATGCTCACATCCACGACGAGCGCGCGGGCTGGCCCATGCGTCAGGAGTACCAGTTCCAGGTTTGGCTCGCCAGCGGGATTACGAGCGTACGGGATGTGGGATCGAATTTTGAGAAATCCAAGGCGCTGCGCGAGCGCTCCAATAAGAACGAGATCGCCGCGCCGCGTTTGTTCCTTTACCAAGTCTTCGGGATGAACCCGGCGCCGAGTTCCGAAAACGCCAGGGCGATCTCCGAGCGGGTAGCGCAGATCAAGAATGGGGGCGCCGACGGCCTGAAGTTCTTTTCGATTTCCCCTTGGGCGATGAAGATCATGCTGGAAGCATGCAAAGCCTATGGTCTGCGTAGTGCGCACCATGCGGCGGTGGCGGAAACGAACGCCTGGCACGACATCGAATACGGAACGACGTCGATCGAGCATTGGTATGGAATACCGGACGCGGCGCTCCGCGATGGGGTGCAGAACTTCCCGGGGAGCTTTAACCATCAATACGAAGTGGACCGCTTTCGCTACGCCGGGCATCTGTTCCGGCAGACGGATCCGGAGAAACTCAAACGCGTGCTCGAAGGCATGGTAAAGGCCAAGGTTGCCTGGAGCCCAACGCTGGGGATTTACGAGGCGGCCCGGGATTTGCTGCGCTATCAGAATCAACCTTTCTTTGAGGAGTACTTGCATCCGGCGCTCGAGAAGTTCTTCGCACCAGATCCGAATAACCACGGCAGCTTCTTTTTGAACTGGACTTCCGGCGACGAAGCGGAGTGGCGCAATAACTACAAGCTTTGGTTGCAGGCCGTGCGGGACTTTGAACGCATGGGTGGTTTGGTGGGTGCGGGCGAAGACGCCGGATTTATCTATAACCTATATGGATTCGGATTGATCCGGACAATGGAATTACACCAGGAGGCGGGCTTTCACCCGCTGCAAGTGATTCAACAAACTACTTCGAACAACGCGAAGATTTTGGGCAAGGAGGCCGAGATCGGCTACGTCCGCGCGGGCTATCTGGCCGACCTGATTGTCGTTGACGGCAATCCCCTGGCGGATTTGCGGGTGCTGTATCCGCAGACCAAGAGTGTGCCGCAGACGGGCAAGATCTTGTGGACGATCAAGGATGGAGTGCCGTTCCACGGGCCGACGCTGACGGCAAACGTGAAACGCATAGTCGCAGAGGACCGCAAGAATCCCGCGCCTCGGCAGACAACTTCTCGCGGCGCGGACGAAGAAGCGCACGAGGAATAGAGGTTACCTCGCAATAGGGATACCTCCAAAATCAATAGCGGCCTACTGATCTTTGCCTGGGGCGCTTCCGATGGATGCGTTAGGAACTACGGCCCAGGATATGCAAGCGAAAACTTCCACTGAATTGCTCGAAGTGATTGAAGCGGAGATGAAAGAATTGCGGCAAATGGAGGCGCTCGAGGCGCAGATCCGCGAACTTGCTGCCGGCAAGCGGGAGCGGGTATTGAGACTTTGGAAGAAAGCGCTCGAGGGGCAAACTATTGGTTCGCCGAGTGTGGCAGAGGCTGTCTTGCGCAAGACAGAGGTGAGCGAGACCTCGAATACTGGGACTAACTCGCCATTCGGGAAAGCGCCCGTGAGGCCGTTTGGAAGCCCAGGCGCGCCACGGGATTTGTTGGCCGAGTCTGTTTCGACGCCCAAGGTTCCTGCGGGGAATGGGGCCAGCGCGCTGGTGGGTGGCGACGCACTGAAAGGTGCGCCGTCGGCGCAGCAAGTGTTTCAAAGTTTGAACCGGCTAGTGGGCGGAAGCAAGAACGAGCCGCTGAAGAACTAGCGGCTATTCGTAGGGATAGCCGTAGGCGTCCATTACGCCTTTCATATAGCCGAAGGCGAATATCTTGCCGTCCATCGCGTAGCCGGGCCGGTCGTTGGCTTCACCAGCCATAGTGGGCGCGTGGTCTGGGCGCATGGGTCCCGTGAAACCGGACTGGGAATAGATCTTGAGCATCTTTGCCATGTCGGTCGGGCCGTTGTCGTGGAAGGTCTCGCGGAACTTGGTGCGGGTGCCGTCGATGTCGCGGAAGTGCACAAAGAATACTTTCTTTCGGGCGCACCATTTCCGGGCGAGAGCGTAGATATCTTCGCCCATTGCCAAGAAGTTCGCTTGACAGAAGGTGACGCCGTTGATCTTCGAGGGGACTATCGCCATGACGCGTTCGTAGTTCTTGGCGCTGATGAGAATTCTACCGATGCCGCGTAAGGGAGACATCGGGGGATCGTCCGGGTGGGCGGCCATTTCGATGCCTTCCTTTTCGGCCACAGGCATGACGGCCCTTTGGAAGTATTCCATGTTGGACCACATCTTCTCTTCGCTGATCTCGCCCCACTTGGTGAGGCCTTCCTTGGCGGCCATGCTGGCGTCGAATTCGCTGGTGAGCGCGCCGCCGCGTTCGTGCAATGCGGTGTTCGTCCGGTACCAGCCGATGCCGGCCATGAAGTTGTAGCAGACCATGGGAATGCCGGCGCGCTTCATGGCGCTGATGGCCCACTTGTAGTTTTCGATTTCTTCGTCGCGGCCTTCAACGCCGAGCTTGATTTTTTCGGCATTCACGGGATGCGATTCGACCCCGGCGATTCGCAAGCCGGCTTCCTTGAAGCGGCTATGCAGCGAGATCAACGTACTCGCGTAGTCCTCCCGGCGGACTTTTGCCAACGCACCGTTCACGCCGACGATGGCGTGATTCAAGCCGAGTTGCTTGGCGATTTTCCAGCGCTCCGGCTCGTCTGGTCCGAAAATTTCCGTGAACTTGATGCCGGGCTTGTTGGGCTTCGGAGTAGTAGCAAAGAGAGGTGAGGCGGCAAGGGAGAGCGCGGCTTGGCGGCGAGTCAAATTCGGCATGCCATCATCATATGCAAAGCGCTTGCGAAGCTCCCGACATCGACATCTTCTCTTCTGGAAACCCTATGGGGTGCTGAGCCAATTCAGCCCCGAGCCGGGCAGTAAGCACCGCACACTGGCGGAATTTATTCGAGTGGCGGATGTGTACCCAGCGGGCCGGCTGGATTGGGACAGCGAAGGGTTGCTGGCACTGACATCGGACGGTAAGCTGCAACAGCAATTGACCGACCCGCGTTTCGGTCATGAGAAAACTTACTGGGCGCAGGTGGAAGGGGAAGTGGAGGAAGGCGCGCTGTCGGGATTGCGCGCCGGGTTAGCGATTCAGGATTATGTGAGCAAGCCAGCGCAGGCGCGGCGATTGGGCGAGGACGAGGTCGCATGGCTGCCTCCGAGGGAAGTCCCAATTCGCCATCGGGCTAAGATTCCCACGAGTTGGCTGGAACTGAAGATTCGGGAAGGCAGGAACCGCCAAGTACGACGGATGACGGCGGCTGTGGGATTACCGACGTTACGCCTCATACGGGTGGGCTTAGGGAAGTGGACTTTAAGTGGGCTGCGTCCGGGTGAATACCTTGAGGTGGAGGACTTGCGTTGAGAGGTTTCGTCAAAAAGTGCTACTTGTAGTGACTTATGACGTTAACGCTCCTCGTTCTGCTGGCCGCGGAACTCAGTACTCTGATCGGGAATGGGAAGCCGGGTCTCAACGACCAACAGACGAACAACCCCTACGGTCTGGTGATCGGCCCCGACAAGGCTTTGTACTTTTGCGACATCGATAGCCATGTGGTGCGGCGCTACGACTTCAAGACGAAGCAGACCACGATTGTGGCTGGCACGGGAAAGAAGGGATTTTCGGGTGCGGGAGGCCCGGCGACGCAAGCGGAGTTGAACGAACCCTATGAGGTGCGATTCGATAAGCAAGGCAATTTGTATTTCACCGACATGAGGAATCACGTGATTCAGCGGGTGGACAAGAAGACGGGCATTCTCACGACAGTGGCGGGCACGGGTCAGCCTGGATTTTCCGGCGACGGCGGCCCAGGGCAACAGGCGCAATTGAATCAGCCGCACAGCATCACATTCGATCGCCAAGGGCGTTTGCTGATTTGCGACATTCAGAACCACCGCGTACGGCGGCTGGATTTGCAGACTGGGGCGATTGAAACCTATTTGGGCACTGGCGAGAAGAAGAACCCGGCGGAGGGCGCGCCTCTGGCGGGAACGCCGGTGTTTGGTCCCAGAGCCATCGACATCGCCAAGGATGGAAAGATGTACCTGGTGTTGCGCGAAGGGAACGCAGTCTATGAAGTGGACCCGCGGAAAAACGCCTACCGTCTGCTGGTGAGCCAAGGAATCAAGGGGCCGAAGGGGATAACGATCGCACCCAATGGATTGCTTTACATCGCAGATACGGAGAACCACTTGGTGCAGCGGATCGACCCTAAGACGAAAAGCCTGACGCGGGTGGCGGGGAATGGGCAGCGGGGAGACGGTCCGGACGGGGATCCCCTGGGGGCGAAAATGAACCGCCCGCACGGCGTTTTTGCCGACCGGTCTGGAAACATTTACATTGCGGACAGTGAGGCACATCGCATTCGAAGGCTCCGCGAAAAATAACAGTTTTCAGGCCCCTTCCGTTCGGCGGATTCTTGGCATATGATTAAGGCGTGTTAGCGCGCGCAATTCCCGTCCTCACCGGAGTGATCCTGGTGGCGTGGGCCGCCGAAGGCCCTTCTTTCACGCCGATGCAAAAGCGTTGGTGGGCGATTCAGCCCTTGAGTAAGCCCGCTCCGCCCGCTGTGAAGGATGCGGCTTGGGCCGCCAACGAGATCGACCGCTTCATTCTGGCCAAGCTCGAAGCTAAGAATCTCAAGCCCAACCCGGAAGCGGATCGTTACACACTGATTCGCCGCGCCACGCTGGATCTCACTGGACTTCCTCCCACGCCAGAAGAGGTGCAGGACTTCCTAAACGATAAGAGCCCGCAGGCTTGGGAACGCGTCATCGACCGCCTGCTTGCCTCCAAGCATTACGGCGAACGTTGGGCGCGCCACTGGATGGATGTCGCTCGCTACGCCGATTCCGATGGGTTCAAAGCCGATGACACTCGGCCGCACATTTGGCGCTACCGCGATTGGGTCATTGAAAGCCTGAACGCCGACAAACCCTTCTCCCGCTTTGTCAAGGAACAGATTGCCGGCGATGAACTCTACCCTGGCGACGTGGCTGCCAAAGTCGCCGTCGGATTCAATCGGCATTTCCCCGACGAATACAATGCCGCTCACATCCGCTTGCGCCGTCAGGAAATGCTCAACGACATCACCGACGCCACGGCCTATGCGTTCCTCGGCGTCACCGTTGCTTGTGCCCGTTGCCACGATCACAAGTTCGATCCCATCCTGCACAAGGACTACTACCGGCTCCAATCTTTTTTTGCCAACACGAAAATCGACGACGACGTAAACCTCGACGGTCCCGAAACCCGGGCACAGTACCAAACCGCCTACGCTAAATGGGACGAAGCCACCAAGGGCATCCGCGACGAGATGCAGGCGCTCTTGCAGCCCATTCGCACGAAGCGTTCGCGAGAGCGTCTGGAGCGCTTCCCCGAAGACATTCAAGCAATCCTCACCATGAAGCCCGAGGACCGGAATGCCGAACAATGGATGCTTTATCACAAGGCCTATCCTCAAGTGCTCTTTACGGATGCCGAATTAATTGGCGGTCTCAAGGGGGAACAGGCCAAGCGCTACAAGGAACTTAAGGCGCAACTCGCTACGTTTGACAACATCAAGCCCGCCGAACCTAACGTTGCGCAATCTTTGGCGGACGCTTCCCCCGCCGCGCCCGCCACTCACGTGCTCCGCGGCGGCGCTTGGGATGGCCAGATGGAAGAAGTGCAGCCTGGTTTCCTGTCGATCATGGATCCTGCGCCCGCCAAAGTCCAGCCTCTCGCCAACAGCACCGGCCGCCGTACTGCCTTAGCGGAATGGCTGGCCAGCCCGGACAATCAGCTTTCCAATCGCGTCTTCGTGAATCGCATCTGGCATTATCATTTCGGCCAGGGCATCGTCTCCACGCCCAACGATTTCGGTGTCATGGGCGCCCGTCCCTCGCATCGTGAGTTGCTGGACTGGCTCACTGTTACTTTCGCGCGCGAGGACGGGGGCAGCATCAAGAAGCTGCATAAACGTATTATGCTGAGCGCCACCTACCGGCAGAGTTCTCTCTCTCGCGAGGATGGCGCCAAAGAAGACCCCGAGAACAAACTGCTCTGGAAGTTTTCCCGCCGCCGTCTCGAGGGCGAGGCCGTACGCGATTCTATGCTCGCCGTCAGCGGCTTACTCAATCCCAAGATGGGCGGCCCCGGCCTCTTCCCCCCTTTGCCGGATGGCGCTCTCCCCAAAGGCTACAAACTTTGGAACGTGGATGAGCAGGAGCCGGACCACTATCGCCGCAGTGTCTACATTTTCGTGCGCAGGAACTTGCGCTACCCGATGTTCCAGTCCTTCGACATGCCGGACACCCATGAAAGCTGCGCCCGGCGTCAAACGTCAACCACTCCGGATCAGGCGCTAGAACTGATGAACGGCAAACTGATTGCGAACTATGCGAAGGCCTTCGCGCAACGAGTCGCGAACGACCGTGGCCTCGACTCGAAAGCTCAAGCCGAGCGTGCCCTGCGACTCGCCTTTGCCCGCCCGGTGAAAGGCGAAGAAATCGAGGAAGCCGCCAATTTCCTTGAAAAGCAAGAACGCCTCGCTGGCTCCCGCGAAGCCGCGCTCAGCGATCTCTGCCACACGCTGCTTAGCAGCAACGAATTCTTGTATTTGCAGTAGGGCCCATGTACAACCTTTCCTCTCGTCGTCGATTTCTTCTGCAAGGTGGCAGTGGCTTGAGTGCGATTGCGCTTTCGACCATGATGGCCGCGGAGAAAGATCCACTCCTGCCGAAGCAGCCCCATCACACGCCCAAGGCCAAGAGCGTGATCTTCCTCTTCATGGAAGGTGGCCCCAGCCACATGGACCTCTTCGACCCCAAGCCCAAGCTGAATGAACTGCATGGCCAACCGCTTCCGCCTTCTTACGGCAAGCTCATCACCGCCATGGGCACAGGCAACAACGCCCTCATGGGCTCTCCGCGCAAGTGGAAACAGCACGGGCAAAGCGGCCTTTGGGTGAGCGACTGGTATCCGCACATCGCCAACCATATGGACGACATCGCCGTGTTGCGCAGTTGCGTGGCCGATGGGTTGAACCACGTGGGCAGCGTTTGCCAAATGAACACAGGCGATATTCTCGCCGGCCGCCCTTCCATGGGCGCCTGGGTCACCTACGGCCTGGGCACCGCCAACAAGAATCTCCCAACCTTCGTCAACCTCATCGACGATAAAGACCCACTTGGTAACACGAAAAACTGGAGTTCCGGCTTCCTGCCCGCCGTCTACTCCGGTACTTTGTTCCGACAAGGCGATTCGCCTATCCTGAATACGCTTCCCGGGGTTACCAAGGAACGGCAACTCTCCAAGCTCGATTATCTGAAGCGCATTAACGAGCGCTTCAGCGAGGACAAGTCCGAGGACAGTGAGCTCGATGCACGTATCCGTAGCTACGAACTCGCTTACCAGATGCAGTCCTCCGGCCCCGAGGCCGTAGACCTTAGCCGGGAGACCGACGCCACCAAGGAAATGTATGGCATGAACGATCCCGCAACGGAGGTCTTCGGCAAGAACTGCCTCATGGCCCGCCGCTTGGTCGAACGGGGCGTTCGCTTCGTCGAGCTCTACAGCGGTTCGGGGTCTGGCTGGGACGCGCACTCGAACATCGAAGCCAACCATGGCAAGTGGTGCAAAGCTTCCGACAAGCCCATTGCCGGCCTCCTGCAAGATCTAAAGCAGCGCGGCTTGCTCCAAGACACCCTGGTTGTCTGGGGTGGTGAATTTGGCCGTACCCCCTTCAACGAAAAGGGCGACGGCCGCGATCACAACCCTTGGGGCTTCACGATGTGGTTCGCCGGCGGCGGAGTCAAAGGCGGCCAAGCGATCGGCTCCACCGATGAAATCGGCCTGCGCGCCGTCGAACGTCCCGCTCACGTTCACGACATCCACGCGAGCATCCTGCATCTCCTTGGCCTCGATCACAAACGGCTCACCTATATGCACAATGGCCGGGCAGAGCGCCCGACCATTGTGGGTGGTGAAAATTTAGTGACCGAGTTGTGGGGCGAAAAGTCCACCCCGCACACGGAGAAGAAAGCCTAAGCGCCCTTCGATTTCAAAACGTCGACGAGTTCCTGGACGGCCTTGGCGCTGCGATCCAGTTCCGCTTTTTCGCCGTCGGACAGCTTCAACTCATAAACCTGCTCTACGCCTTGCGCGCCCAGCTTGACTGGCACGCCAACGAAGAGTCCGTTGATGCCGTACTCGCCGTCCAACTGCACGGCGCAGGGAAGCACCTTTTTCTTGTCCTTCAGGATGCTTTCCACCATTTCCACCGTGGCGGCGGAAGGGGCATAGAAGGCACTGCCGGTCTTCAGATACTTCACGATCTCGGCACCGCCGTCGCGAGTGCGCTGTACGATCGCGTCGATCTTGTCTTGCGGCAACAACTCGGTGAGCGGAATGCCGCTGACGCTGGTGAGGCGCACCAAAGGCACCATCGTATCCCCGTGGCCGCCGAGCACCATGGCCGTGACGTTCTCCATGGAGACATTCAGAGCTTCCGCGATGAAGGTGCGATAGCGTGCCGTATCGAGAACACCGGCCATGCCGATGACGCGGTGCTTGGGGAACCCCGAAACTTTCGCGGCGGTCCAGCACATGGCGTCCAAGGGGTTCGTCACAACGACGATGATCGCGTTTGGCGAGTACTTGACGGCGCCTTCTGTAGCGGATTTCACGATTTCATAGTTGGCCATCAGCAAGTCGTCGCGGCTCATGCCGGGCTTGCGGGGGAAACCCGCGGTGATGACTACTACGTCGGAATTCGCGGTGGATTCGTAGCCATTGGCGCCAGTTACCGAGACGTCGTAACCTTCCACGGGGCCGCTCTCTAAGAGGTCAAGCGCCTTGCCTTGGGGGACGCCTTCCATGACGTCGACGAGAACGACATCGGCCAGTTCCTTGTTGGCGATCCGGAGCGCACAGGACGCGCCGACATTGCCCGCGCCCACAACTGTAACTTTCTTTCGCATTTGTTCCTTTCCAGTCTTTTGGGGGTGAAACTAAAAGTATATCCGTGCCCCCGCTTCCCTTTCCGTGCATCTACGATTCCTGCGGCCAATTGCCCCTGGGCGAACACGTGTTCCCTGCCCAAAAGTACGCAGGCATCGCCGCCCTCCTGGAACGGGAAGGACTCTGGCACCCAACGAGCATCGACCCCCTTGCCCCCGCCTCCCGCGAGCTTCTACATCTAGTCCACACTCCCGCCTGGACCAGCGCTCTTGTGGACGGCACCATCCGCTACGAAGAAGTCCTGCGCCTGGAAATCCCCTATTCCAAACCCCTGATCGATGCCTTCCGCATTCATGCCACCGGTAGCATTCTCGCTGCCGAAAGCTCCCTTCGCGAAGCCGCTGCCTTCCATATTGGCGGCGGCTTCCATCATGCCTACCCCGGCCACGGCGAAGGTTTCTGCGCTCTCCACGATGTCGCCATCGCTATTCGCAGTTGCCAGCAAGCTGGCCTCATAGAGCATGCGCTGGTCATCGATACCGATGTCCACCAAGGCAATGGCACTGCCGCTGTTTTCGCCAGTGACCCGAGCGTCTTCACCTTCTCCATCCATCAGGAAAACAACTACCCCGCCATCAAGCCCCCCTCTGATCTCGACGTCGGTCTCGATGATGGTGTTGAAGATCAGGCCTATCTAACCGCACTCGAAAAGGCTCTCGCCACCTGCTTCTCCAGCATCCAACCCCAACTCATCGCCTACGTCGCTGGCTCCGATCCCTACCGCGAAGACAAGCTTGGCGGTTTGAACCTGAGCGTCGAAGGGATGTACGAAAGAGACCTGATGGTCGCTCGCGCTGCAGCCCAACGTGGCATCCCTATCTTTGTAACTTTGGCCGGCGGCTACGCCC
>VFQP010002232.1_pt1 | contig 22375 bp, 16 predicted proteins | sample 3512351 | NCBI WGS metagenome assembly VFQP01 (sample SAMN10412372, study PRJNA504923) | tailings metagenome | isolation source: Relicate 1 Philex TSF1 revegetated site | place: Philippines: Tuba, Benguet | collected 2017-08-29
GTTCAAAACCTCTCATTTCACGCTCTCCCGTGCTGGTGGGCTACTGGCTGGTCGGATTGTTCGGTTCAAAGTCTGCATTGAGCGCCACGTGCTGTCGCTTCACGATCTCCCTCGGCGCGCGGGCATTGACGGTGCTCGCGACCCCAGCATGCGGTGAAGGCACCGGGTGCCGTCAATGCTGTCGTCGGTAGGATAGTCGCAATAGTATGCTCTCCGTTGCCCGTTTTTGGTGCCGGGCAGGCAGCGCACGTGACTAATCCGCCTGCATCGGTGGTACTGGCCGGCGTTCATTGGCCGCAGTTATTCAGAATAAGGATGGTGTAGGGTATAGTGCAGTAACTCATTCACCGGAGGTCGCGATGGAACTCGATCCCGTGATGCTGGCGCGTATTCAATTCGCGTTCACGATATCCTTTCACATCATTTTTCCGGCCTTCACGATCGGCCTCTCGGCATTCATCGCCGTGCTGTTGATGCTGTGGCAGCGATCGGGCGATGAGAAGTTCCACCGGCTGGCCCGCTTCTGGACCAAGATCTTCGCCGTGTCATTCGCCATGGGGGTCGTCTCCGGCATCGTGCTCAGCTACCAGTTCGGAACGAACTGGAGCCGCTTTTCGGAGTTCACAGGGAACGTCATCGGGCCGCTCATCGGCTATGAAGTGCTGACGGCCTTCTACTTGGAAGCAACTTTCCTCGGCATCCTGCTATTCGGCTGGAACCGCTTTCCGCCTTGGCTCATCACGCTCGCGGCCGTGTTGGTCGCGATCGGCACGGCGACGAGCGCCTTCTGGATCCTGGCCGCGAATAGCTGGATGCAGACGCCTGCCGGCCACGAGATCCGCAACGGCATCGCATTTCCCGTGAGCTGGTGGCAGATCATCTTCAATCCGAGCTTTCCCTATCGCTTCGCGCACATGCTCAATGCGGCCTACCTCACGACTGCGGTCGTGGTGCTGGCCGTGGGGGCCCGCTATTTGCGCGCGGGGCGCCACCCCGAGGAAAGCCGCACGATGTTGCGCATGGCCGTCGGGATGATCTTCGTCACCGCGCCGCTGCAACTCTTCATTGGGGACATGCACGGCCTCAATACCCTGAAGCATCAGCCGGCGAAGGTCGCGGCCATGGAGGGCCACTGGGATGGCTCGAAGCCGGGCTCGCTCGTGCTGTTCGGCATTCCAGACGAGAAGGCGCGCAAGAACCACCTCGAAATCGCCATTCCCCATGCCGGCTCACTCATTCTCACGCATAGCTGGGACGGCAGGTATCCTGGCCTCACGAGCTTTCCTGAGAGCGATTGGCCGCCCGTTGCCAACGTCTTCTTCGCCTTCCGCATCATGGTCGGCATTGGCATGCTGCTGATCGCTGTCGGCATCTGGGGAGCTTATCTGTGGTGGCGCGGACGGCTTTTCGACACACGTTGGTTCCTGCTGTCGGTGTCGCAGATGTGGTCTCTCGGTTTCATCGCCATCCTGGCGGGTTGGTTCGTGACCGAGCAGGGGCGCCAGCCCTGGGTCGTGCAGGGCCTCATGCGCACGGCCGACGCGACATCGCCGGTGCCGGCCGCCAGCATCGCGGGCACGCTCGTGCTGTTCTTCTTCATCTACGGCCTCGTGTTCTCGACCGGCGTCTACTACATCAACCGTCTCATCAATGCCGGTCCGAAGGGTATGGGCACGGAGGCGCCTGAAGGCCTGCCGAACCGGCCTCTGACTGGCGCCGAGGAGGCAGCCCGAGAAGCGACAGGCCGCCAGCCCGGTACGGGACCCGGTTTCTCGCTCGGCACGCGCAAGGAGTGACGGCGATGGAAGAACATCTCCCGCTCATCTGGGCCGGTCTCATTGGAACGGCTGTCGCCATGTACGTCATCCTCGACGGCTTCGATCTCGGCCTCGGCATCCTCTTCCCGTTCGCGCGCGAGGAGGAGGATCGCGACGTGATGATGAATTCCGTGGCGCCTTTCTGGGATGGCAACGAGACGTGGCTCGTGCTCGGCGGCGGCGGCTTATGGGTGGCCTTTCCCACTGCCTATGCCGTCATCATGCCGGCTTTCTACCTCCCCGTGATCGGCATGTTGCTGGCGCTCGTGCTGCGTGGCGTCTCCTTCGAGTTCCGCTGGGTCGCGAAGCCCGCGCATCGCATGTGGGATGTCGCCTTTGCCGGTGGCTCGATTGTCGCTGCATTCCTGCAGGGCGTGATCCTTGGTGGGCTCCTGCAGGGCGTCGAGGTCGTCAATCGGCAATACGCGGGCGGCGCCTTCGACTGGCTTACGCCCTTCTCGATTTTCGTTGGGCTCGCGGTGGTCGCGGGTTATGCGCTGCTTGGGGCCACGTGGCTCGTCATGCGGACGTCGGGGCCGGCGCAAGACTTCGGCCGCAGCTGGTCCACTCCGCTTCTGTTGACCGTGCTCGGGGCCATGGCCATCGTCAGTCTGTGGACACCGCTGACCGTCGATCGCATTGCCGCGCGCTGGTTCAGCACGCCGAATATCTTCTATCTCTGGCCCATCCCGCTCATCACGGCGCTCGTCGGCTACCTGGTTTTCAGTTGGCTGCGTCGCGGCGATGAGGCGAAGCCGTTTTTCGGAAGCGTCGTGCTCTTCTTGCTCGGCTACGCCGGGCTCGTGATCTCGACGGTGCCTTATCTGGTGCCGCCGCATTTGACGTTCTGGGATACGGCGGCCGCGCCGGCCTCGCAGATGTTCCTGCTCGTCGGTACGGTGTTCCTGCTGCCGCTGATCCTCGGCTACACGGCGTTCGTGTACTGGATGTTCCGCGGCAAAATCGGGCCGGGTGAAGGCTATCACTAGGTGCGCCGCGCTGATGTTTCAGTCGAAACGTGTGGAACACGTCGCAATTTCGTGCGTTTGCTCTAAAACTCGTGATGACTGGATTTCATGCCCGACCCGTTCTTGCACCAGGATCCTGCTCGCTGCGCCGAGGCGATCATCGATCAGGTCGGGCGAAATATCGTGCTCGCCATCCCTGTGGGCATTGGCAAGCCGAACCTTCTGGTCAATGCGCTGTACGCTCTTGCCGAAGCCGATCGAAGCCTGAACCTGCGCATTCTCACCGGCCTGACGCTCGTTCGGCCGCAGTACAAGAGCGATCTCGAGCGGCGTTTCGTTTTGCCGCTTCTGGATCGGTTGTTCGGGACCTGGCCTGATCTCTCCTATGCCGAGGCCATACGTCGGGGAGAACTCGCGCCGAACGTGGCCGTGCATGAGTTCTTTCTGCAGGCTGGGCAATGGATGTCCAACCCGACCATGCAGCAGAACTATGCCAGTCTCAACTACAGCCACGTGCACGCGCACGTCGTGCGCGAGGGCGTCAATGTGATTGCGCAGCTCATTGCGCCGCCGCGCCCAGGCGCAGTTTCGGAAGGCGAGTCACACTACAGCCTTTCATCAAATACGGACGTCTCGCTGGACCTCGGAGAATACATTCAAGGTCGCCGAGAAGCCCGCGTGCCGATCTGCGTTGCCGGAGAGGTCAACGGCAATCTCCCTTTTATGAGTGGCCGGGCTGCGGTTGTGCGCAGTCAGTTCGACGTCCTGCTGGAGCCACTTGCGCCCCACTTTGATTTGTTCGCACCGCCGAAAGAACCCGTGTCGACGACCGACTACGCCATGGCACTACACGCCGCGACGCTGATCAAGGACGGTGGCACGCTGCAGATCGGTATCGGCTCTTTTGCAGATGCGCTCACGCACGCGCTTATCCTGCGCCATGGCCGGAACGCACTATTCCGATCTCTAATCGATCGCCTTGGAAGGCCGCTGCCTGCCGATGCCGAACTCGGGCCGTTCGAACGAGGGCTGTATGGCTGCAGCGAGATGCTGGTCGATGGCTTTCTCGCATTGAGGCGCGCCGGCATCTTGAAGCGTCGTGTTATTTCCGATGGGCGTGACGCCCTGTTGCACGCTGGCTTCTTCGTCGGCAGCAAATCGTTCTATGAGGAGCTACGCGCACTCCCTGATGATGCGCGTGAGGAGATCGCGATGACCTCTATCTCCTTCACGAACACGCTCTCGGGCGATGCCTCTGCGAAGCGTTCTCAGCGCCGCGATGCGCGCTTCATCAATACAGCTCTGTCCGCCACCCTGCTTGGCGCCGTTTCATCCGATCAACTGGAGGATGGGCGTGTCATAAGTGGGATTGGAGGACAGGGCGATTTCGTTGCGATGGCCCACGAAATACCAGGGGCGCGCTCGGTCATTGCCGTCCGCAGCACACGGGCCCAGGGAGCGAGCACTCGCTCGAATATTCACTGGCGCTATGCGAACACGAGCATTCCTCGGCAGTTGCGGGACATTGTCGTCACCGAATACGGGATTGCGGACATTCGCGGCCGAACCGACAGCGAAGTGATCGCGTCGATGCTGGCTGTTACCGACGCACGCTTTCAAGTGGGGCTCGCGAGTGCTGCGACTGCAGCCGACAAACTGCCCCGTGGATTCAAGCTTCCCTCCTATTCAAGGGACAACACGCCATCGCGCATCGAGGAGGCATTGTCACGGGCACGTCGAGATGGGGTGCTGCCGCCATTTCCGCTCGGCACAGAGATGACGAAAACGGAGCAGGATCTCATTCCAGCACTTGGCCGGCTACGTCGCGCCTCTGCGCCGCGCCTGTTGAGTTATCTCGCGCGTGGTATTGCACCCGGCGAAACGTCCGATGCCATGCGCGAGAAGCTGGCGCGCCTCGATCTGGACAATGCGAGCGGCTTTAAAGAGACCGCAATGCGCGCGCTCGTTCTAGGAGCCTTGCGCAGTCACTAATTCCTGCTCGGTGGCAGACGTGGACCATTGCCGCCCAGCAGCTTCGCGGTCGCTGGCGCCGCGCGCGAATACCGAACCAATCCCAATCAGCACCGGCCCTGCGGCGCTCTGCAACAAATCCGCGTTGGCGAGTGTGGTGAGAGTACCCTGCCAGCGCGCTTCGCCTGCGCGTGAGAGGCTCGCCACGGCAACAGCCGGCGTATCGGCGCTTGCGCCTTCTGCGATGAGCCGGTCCGCCAGTGCTTGTGCCGTGCGTCCCCCCATGTAGACGACGAGCGTGGTATCCGGGTCTGCGAGGCCGCGCCAATTGAGTGCTTCAGGGAGGCCACCGGCGCGCGAATGGCCCGTGACGAAGCGGACGGAATGCGCATGATCGCGGTGTGTCAGCGACACGCCGAGTGCCGAGGCCATCGCCGAGGCCGCCGTGATGCCGGGTACGATCTCGAACGGAATACCCGCGCGTTCCAGACGCGCGATCTCCTCGCCGGCGCGCCCGAAGATCATGGGGTCGCCGGACTTGAGGCGCACGACATGGCGCCCCTGCTGCGCGAGCTTTATCATCAGCGCGTTGATATCTTCCTGCCCGCAGCTTTCTCGTCCGCCGCGTTTGCCGACCAGCATCCGCTTGGCTTCACGTCGCGCCAGCTCCAGCACATCATCGGACACGAGATCGTCGTAGAGGATGACGTCCGCGGCTTGCAGCGCGCGGACGGCCTTGAGCGTAAGCAGCTCTGCGTCTCCGGGGCCGGCGCCGACGAGCGTGACGCGGCCGGCAGTCTGTTGTGGTCGGGCTGAGAGATTATCAACGATGCGATCGAGGCGCGCGAGTTCGCCGCGCGTCGGCGCCGGACCGAAGGCGCGATCGACGAACTTCTCCCAGAATGCGCGCCGCGGGGCACCAGCTGAAAGATGCGCGCCGACGCGCTCGCGGATGGAGCCGGCGAGCTGTCCCCAGAGTGCAAGCGCCGGCGGGAGCAGCGTCTCGATGCGCCGCCTTATCGCTTGACCGAGGATGGGTGCTGCGCCGTTGGTCGAGATGCCGACCACGACGGGCGAGCGGTTGACGATGGCGCCGAGCTGGAACTGGCAATGCGCCGGCTTGTCGATGACATTGACCGGTACGCCGGCTTCGCGGGCGGCTCTGTAGAACGCGGCCGCTTCTTCCTCGTCCTCGGCATCGGCGATGGCGACGGCAGCGCCCGCGAGACTGTCCGGGGACCAAGGCTCAGCAAGAAGCCTGAGCGCGCCCGATGCCGCACCGCGTGCGATGAGTGCGTTCATTTCGGCTGAGACTTCCGTCGCGAACACATGCACGTCGGCACCGGCCGCCGCGAGTAGCTCGGCTTTCCATGCGGCGGCTGCGGTGCCACCAGCGACAACGGCCCTCTTGCCTGCAAGAGTCAGGAAGACGGGCAAAGTCGCCAGTGCAGCCATGCGCGGCGGCGCCTGCTCAGACGGCTTGCGGGATGCGAGCTGCATCGATGATCCTCTTGAGCTCCGCGCGGCACGAGCCGCAGTTCGTTCCGGCTTTCACGCGTGCGCCGACGGCTGCGACCGTCGTGACGCCGTGTTTCGTGATGACCTCGATGATTTCATTCTGGCCGACTTCGAAGCAGGCGCAGACGGTCGGTCCGCGATCTCGACTTTCGCCGCCTGGGCGACCGGCAAGAAGCCGCAGGCGCGCGGACGGTGGCATTGGCTCGAGCAATTGAGATGCGAGCCATGTGCGGGAGCAGGCGAGCTCGCCACTCGTCACGAAGAGGGCGCCAACGAGACGATCGCTGCTGAAAGCTGCAAAGCGATGCTGGCCGCCTGCCGCGTCGTGATAGGCGAGGAGCTCGATGTCTTTGTCCTCGCTGCTGGTGAGCCACTCACGCGCGAGTACATCCCAGCTCTCAGGAGCATCGTAAAGCGCGATCTCCGTGCGGAAGCCATGGCGCACGGCGGCTGTCGCGAAGTACGCGCAAACGTGTGCTTCCGGCGCTCGACGGGTGACGGCGAAGGCCTGCCACGCCACGTCGAAAGGCCTGATGGTGGCTGGCGCTCCTTTCAGCTCAGGTTGCCCAGAGATCGGATCGGTTATGGCTGCCACGAGCGTATCGACGCGCGCGCGATTGGCGAGCTGGTCCGTCCAGTGCATGGGCACGAAGAGCGATCCAGGATCCTGTCGTTCAGTCACGACGGCGCGACAGACGATCGCGCCCGTTGCGCTCTCGATCTCGGCGAGCGTGCCATCGGCAATGCCGAGCTTTGCTGCATCGGAAGGGTGGATCTCGACGAAGGGCTCAGGTGCGTGGGCCATGAGACGCGGCGCCTTCGCGGTGCGCGTCATCGTGTGCCACTGATCACGAATGCGGCCCGTGTTGAGCGTCAACGGAAGCTCTGCGCTTCGCTCCTGCGCGAGGGCGCGGAATGGCGTTGGCACGAAGCGTGCGCGGCGATCTGGCGTGTAGAAGCGGCCATTGGCGAAGAAGCGCGTCTCCTTCGGGCCGCTACTGACCGGACGAGGCCACTGGAAGGGCACAAGCGCATCGTATTCGTCGCGCGACAGCCCCGCAGCGCCACTAAGGTCGAGATCGCGCGTGCCCGCATTCTCGATGCCGGTCAGACGCGCGTATTCGTCGAAGATCTCGGAAGGATGCGCATAGGTGAACGCATCGCCAAAGCCCATGCGGCGGGCGACTTCCGCCATCTGCCACCAGTCGGGCCGTGCTTCGCCGGGAAGAGGGAGAAATGAGCGCTGACGTGAGATGCGTCGCTCGGAGTTGGTGACTGTACCGTTCTTCTCGCCCCATGCTGCAGCGGGCAGGAGCACGTGCGCGAGCGCGGTCGTATCCGTATGGCGGTCGACGTCGCTGACGACGACGAAGGGGCAGGCCGCAATCGCCGATCGCACGCGATCGGCCTCAGGCAGGCTGACGACGGGATTGGTCGCCATGATCCAGAGCGCCTTGATCCTCCCATCCTCGACCGCGCGGAAGAGATCGACCGCCTTGAGCCCCGGCTTTGCCGCGATGGTCGGCGCCTTCCAGAATGTGCGGACCAGGCCGCGGTGCTCGGCGTTGTCGAGCTCCATGTGCGCGGCGAGCATGTTCGCGAGCCCGCCGACCTCGCGTCCGCCCATGGCATTCGGCTGCCCCGTGACCGAGAAGGGGCCCATACCCGGCCGTCCGATGCGGCCCGTGGCAAGATGGCAGTTGAGGATCGCGTTGACCTTGTCCGTGCCGACGGAGGACTGGTTCACGCCCTGGCTGTAGATCGTGACCACGCGCTCCGTGCCGGCGAACAGCTCATAGAAGTCGGCGATCTTGGATGTCGATAGGATCGTCGAGGAGGCGATCTCGCTGAGGTTCATTGCGGAGGCGGCAGCAAGCGCAGTTGGGAAGGCACGCGTGTGTTTCGCGACGTAGTCCTGATCGAGGCGACGGCTTGCGACGAGATGCGCGAGCAAGCCATTGAAGAGCGCGACATCGCCTCCTGGCGCGATCGCGAGATGCAGATCGGCGATCTCGCAGGTTGCAGTCTGGCGCGGATCGATCACGACAACCTTGGTTCCGCGCGCTTCCCGAGCGGCCGCGAGACGCTGGTACAGAACCGGGTGACACCAGGCGAGATTCGAGCCGACGAGGACGACGAGGTCGGCGAGTTCCAGATCTTCGTACGTGCCGGGAACCGTGTCCGAGCCGAATGCGCGCTTGTGGCCGGCAACCGAGGAGGCCATGCACAGCCGCGAGTTCGTATCGATGTTTGCCGAGCCGATGAAGCCCTTCATCAGCTTGTTGGCGACGTAGTAGTCTTCGGTCAGAAGCTGGCCGGAAAGATAGAAGGCGACACTGTCGGGTCCGTGCTCGGCAATGGTATCGGAGAACTTCTGCGCGACAAGAGTGAGCGCATCGTCCCAGTTTGCAGGCGCATTGTGAATGAGTGGATGCAGCAGGCGCCCATCGAGCGAGAGCGTCTCGCCGAGGGCTGCGCCCTTCGAGCACAGTCGCCCGAAGTTGGCGGGATGCTCGGGATCGCCGGCGACCTCGGCCGTGCCATCGGGAAGAGCGCGCGCCACGATCCCACAGCCGACACCGCAGTAGGGGCATGTCGTCTTTGTTGAGGCTCCGCTCATGCGTGTGCCTCAGATCGGTCGCGCCAGCAGCGCATCCGCGTCAATGAGAATGCGTCCGTTGTCCACGCGCACGCCGAATGTCCTCACCTGACCTTCGTCGGTGCCCTGTGCGCTACCGCTTTCGAGCGATATGACCCAGTTGTGCAATGGGCAAGTGACCGTGCGACCGTGCACGATACCCTGGCTCAGAGGGCCGTTCTTGTGCGGGCAGCGGTCGTCGAGAGCGAAGACCTCGTCGTTCTCCGCGCGGAAGACAGCGACACATCCCAGTGGTGTTTTCACAACGCGTGCACCGAGGCGCGGGATGTCGTCGAGCGCGCCGATATCGATCCAGGCCTTCTCCATGACAGTCATTTCGCAGCCTCAGCGCGCGTGAGATCGGCGAGCGGGCGAAACTCGTGAGCGTCCTTGCCCTTTGCGCGCTCGGCCCAAGGGTCGATCTGCGCGAACTTCTGCGATGTAACGAAGCGATCGTGGAGTGTGCGGCGGCGTTCCATGTCGTCGAGCACATGCTGGCGGATGGACCCGATGCCGACTCGCTTCGCCCATTTGTAGATGCGCTCGAGATAGCGGCCCTGCTCGCGGTAGAGCTGGACGAGACCTGCAATCACCTCAATGACTTCATCTTCCGTGTCGACGTGACCAAGAAGATCTGTCTGCCTCACGTCGAGGCCCGCAGCGCCGGCGAAGTGAATGTCGTAGCCGGACTCGACGCAGATGACGCCGACGTCTTTGCATGTCGCCTCGGCGCAATTGCGCGGGCAACCCGAGACGCCCATCTTGACCTTGGCGGGTGTCCACGAGCCCCACATGAAGCGCTCGATGCGGATGCCGAGACCGGTCGAGTCCTGCGTGCCGAAGCGGCACCAGTCCGTGCCGACGCACGTCTTCACCGTGCGCAGGCCCTTGGCATAAGCTGCGCCCGAGACCATGCCCGCGTCGTTCAGTTCCCCCCAGACGGCCGGAAGATCCTCCTTCTTCACACCGAGCAGGTCGATGCGCTGGCCGCCCGTGACCTTCACGCTCGGGATAGCGAACTTGTCGACGATGTCGGCGATCGCGCGCAGCTCCTTCGCGCTCGTCATGCCGCCCCACATACGCGGCACGACCGAGTACGTGCCGTCCTTCTGGATGTTGGCGTGCACTCGCTCGTTGATGAAGCGTGATTGGCCATCATCCTGGTACTCGCCGGGCCACGTGGACAGGAGATAGTAGTTGAGGGCCGGGCGGCACTTGGCGCAGCCGCACGAGGTCTTCCATTCCAGCGCCTGCATGAGCGCGGGGATGGACTTCAGCTCCTGCGCTACGATCAACCGGCGCACGTCATCGTGGCCGAGGTGCGTGCAACCGCACATAGGCTGAACAGCGGCTGGATTGTAGCGATCGCCGAGCTTGAGCTTGAGTAGCTGTTCGACGAGGCCCGTGCAGGAGCCGCACGATGCCGAAGCTTTCGTGCGCGCGCGCACATCATCGAGGGAGGTGAGCGAGAACGCGTCGATGGCGCTAGTGATCTTACCTTTGCACACGCCGTTGCAGCCGCAGATCTCGGCCTCGTCAGGTAAGGCTGCAACGGCCGCCGTAGGGTCGGTGGGCCCACCCATGGCAAAGCTCGGTCCGAAGATGAGTGTGTCGCGCATGGGCGCGATATCTGTGCCCTTGCGCAGGAGATCGAAGAACCATGCGCCGTCTGCAGTCTCGCCGTACATGACGACGCCGATGAGGCGGTCGTCCTTGAGCACGAGGCGCTTGTAGATGCCGCGTGCGGCATCGCGCAGCACGATCTCCTGTCGGTCTTTGGCGTCGGCGAAGTCGCCAGCGGAGAAGAGATTGATGCCGGTGACCTTGAGCTTGGTCGCGGTGGCGCTCGGCACGAAGCGGGGTTCGATGTCGCCAGCGAGGTGTGATGCGGCGACGCCGGCCATCTCGTAGAGCGGCGCGACGAGACCGAAGACCTGCCCATTCACCTCGACGCATTCACCGAGCGCGAAGATGTCGGGATCGCTCGTGCGCATGGTCGCGTCTACGACAATACCGCGCTTGCATTCGAGGCCAGCCTCCTTTGCAAGCGCAGCGCCCGGTCGGATCCCGATGGCCATGACCACGAGATCGGCTGGAATCTGCGTGCCGTCTTCCAGCTCCACGGCCTGAACGCGCGATGGCCCGAGGCGGATGTCGCTTCCGATGATCTGCTTCGTGTTCGCCTTGGTGACGACCTTGATGCCGCGCGCTTCGACCGCCTTCTGGAGCAGATGGCCTGCGGCCACGTCGAGTTGGCGCTCCATGAGCGTCGGCATGAGATGCAGCACGGTGACGTCCATGCCCTGCTCATTGAGACCGGCCGCCGCTTCGAGCCCAAGCAACCCGCCGCCGATGACCACGGCGCGGCCCCCGGAGCGGGATGCGAGAAGCATGGCGTGCACGTCATCGAGATCGCGATACGTGAGGACGCCGGCGAGGTCGTGACCCGGCACAGGCAGCACAAAGGGAAGCGATCCTGTCGCGATGATCAGCTTGTCGTAGGGCGCAACTTCCCCCGGCTCGGAGCGCACCGTCTTTGCGGCGCGGTCGATCTCGACGACCTTGTGGCCTTTGTAGAGCGTGATGCCACGTTCGACGTACCAGCCATCGCCGTGGATGACGATGTCCTCGAATGACTTCTCGCCGGAGAGGACGGGCGAGAGCATGATGCGATCGTAGTTCACGCGCGGTTCGGCATTGAAAATCGTGACGTCGTAGGCGTCGGGCGCAAGCTCGAACAGCTTTTCGAGCGCGCGGCCCGGCGCCATGCCATTACCGATGATGACGAGCTTCTCTTTCATGTCGCTTCCGCCAGCATGAGGTGTGGCAATGAGGTCACGCCGCCTGTAGTGCGGGCGCGCGGTGGCGCTCGTACAGGAACTTCAGGACGGACTCGCGGGCTCGGAGGTAGGTCGGATCGGACGTGAGCTCCAGGCGCTTGCGCGGGCGCGGCAGCGGCACATCCAGGATCTCGCCGATCGTCGCAGAGGGACCGTTGGTCATCATGACAATCCGGTCGGAGAGCAGAACGGCCTCGTCCACGTCGTGCGTGATCATGATGACGGTATTGCCGAGGCGCGCGTGGATCTGCATGACCGAGTCCTGCAGGTGCGCGCGCGTGAGCGCGTCGAGCGCGCCAAAGGGCTCGTCGAGCAGCAGCACCTTGGGCTCCATGGCGAGAGCACGAGCGATACCGACGCGCTGCTTCATGCCGCCGGAGATTTCGGCGGGGAGCTTGTCCTTGGCGTGTGTCATCTGGACAAGCTCGAGATTGTGCATGGTCCAGTCGTGGCGCTCGCTCCGCGACTTTGAGCTTCCGAACACCTTGTCGACGGCGAGCTTGACGTTCGCGTAGACGCTGAGCCAGGGCAGCAGGGAATGGTTCTGGAAGACGACGGCGCGATCGGGGCCAGGCTCGTTCACCTCCTGATTCTCGAGCAGGATGGCGCCCGTCGTGATCGGTGTCAGGCCCGCGATCAGATTGAGTAGCGTCGACTTACCGCAGCCCGAGTGGCCGATGATCGAGACGTAGGAGCCGCGCGCGATGGTGAGATCGATGTCGCGCAGAACCTCGGTCGTCGCATTGCCGCGCGCGAACTTCTTGGAGACGTGATCGACCTTCAGAAACGGCGTCATGATTTGCCTCCTCAGGTTGCCTGCGTTCCGCGGGTCGCGAGATGGCCGATGCCGGCGACCAGACGATCGAGCACGAAGCCGACAATGCCGATGTAGACGAGCGCGACGACGATGTCGGAGAGGCGTGAGGAGTTCCACGCGTCCCAGATGAAGAAGCCGATGCCGACGCCGCCGGTGAGCATCTCGGCTGCGACGATCGCGAGCCACGAGAGACCGATGCCGATCCTGAGGCCGGTGAAAATGTACGGCGCCGCCGAGGGGATCATGATGCGCCAGAAGAACTCCAGGTGATTGAGCCGGAGCACGGCAGCGACATTGCGATAGTCCTGCGGAATATTGCGAATTCCGACGGCGGTGTTGATGATGATCGGCCAGATGGCGGTGATGAAGATGACGAAGATCGCGGAGGGGTTCGCATCGCGGAATGCCGCGAGCGATATCGGCAGCCACGCGAGCGGAGGCACCGTGCGCAGCACCTGGAAGATCGGATCGAGGCCGCGCATCGCCCACACGCTCTGACCTACAAGTGCACCGAGCAGGATGCCGACGATCGCAGCAAGCCCAAAGCCCATGACGACGCGCTCGAGCGAGGTCATCACGCGGAGCCCAAGACCGATATCTTGCGGACCATTGACGAAGAACGGATCGACGATCAGATCCTTCGCATCCGCCCAGATCTTCGACGGTGAAGGCAAGCTCGACTTGGGGCCGCTGCTCGCAAGCTCCCAGACGAGGAGCAATGCGCACAGCACGATGATCGGCGGCACGATCACTGCGAGAAATGACTGCGCCGTCCCCCATACGCGCTCACTCAAGGGTGCGCGCGGCGGGGCAAAGGCGATGACCTGCGCCTCGCCGCTTCGTGCTGTTGTCGGCGCCGCAGTGGAGGGAGCCGGTGCATCCACTATGAGAGTGTGCGCGCTTTGCGCCGTCATCGGCTGGTTCTCCTTGGTCAGGATGTCGGGGGACGTCACGCGGCGTCTCAAACCATCGCGCGCTTGATCGCGAGCGACTTGAGGTAGGCCATGGGATCGGCCGGATCGAACACCTTGCCGTCGAAGAACTTCTCGGGGCCGCGGCTCTCGCCGGTGGGATAGTCCTTGAGGCCGAGGCCCTTCGCGGCCTCTATCCAAAGGTCGGAGCGGTTGGTCTTGTTGACGAGGGCCTTGATGTCGAAGTCCGGCTCGAACTTCGCCCAGCGGATGTTCTCGGTGACGAACCAGCTATCGAGGCTCTTCCAAGGATAGGAGGTTTCGCCGTTCTCGCCCCAGAATTTCATGCGCAGATTCGAGCCCTGCACTGTGCGGCCGAGGCCATAGTTGATGTTGCCCTTGATGCGGCCGATGATGTCGGGAACAGGCACGTTGAACCACTGGCGGCGGCCGATGATGGTGGCCATCTCCTCCTTGTTCTCCATCTTCTCACACCACTGCTGTGCTTCCATCACAGCCATGAGGATCGCGAGCGTCGCCTTCGGATGCGCATCGACCCAGTCCGCGCGCATGCCGAGGATTTTCTCGGGGTGCTTGAACCACAGCTCGCCCGTAGTGATGGCGCTGTAGCCGATGTCCTGGTTGACGAGCTGCTCGTTCCAGGGTTCGCCGACGCAGAAGGCATCCATGTTGCCGACCTTCATGTTGGCAACCATCTGCGGGGGCGGGACGACGATGGTGGAGACATCCTTGTCGGGATCGATGCCGCCGGCCGCGAGCCAGTAGCGGATCCACAGGTCGTGCGTGCCGCCAGGGAAGGTCATGGCGACCTTCACTTCCTTGCCGGCAGCCTTCTTCTTCTCGAACGCGGCCTTCAGCGGCGAGGCATCGGCTTTGATGGCGAGATCTTTGAACTCGTTGGAGATCGAGATCGCCTGGCCGTCCTCGTTGAGGTTCAACATCGTGTACATCGGCAAGGGCTGATTGTTCTGCATGACCTTGCCGGTCGAGTAGAGGTGCACCTTGGGGCGCAGGATGTGACCGCCGTCGATGCCGTTCGCCTTCGTGCCGAGCGCCATGTTGTCGCGCGTCGAGCCCCACGAAGCCTGCTTGAGGATGTCCATGTCGGGCACGCCGTGCTTGGCGTAGAAGCCCTTCTCCTTGGCGATGATGAGCGGTGCGGCATCCGTGAGCGCGATGTAGCCGAGCTTCGTGCCTTTGACCTCTGGACCGCTGCCTTGCGCGAACACGCCGCCGGGGAAGGCGGCCTTGATGGACGAGAGCAGCGCGGCCGTAGCAGCAGTTGCTGCCGCTTGGCGGACGAACGTGCGTCGATCGATGGCGACCTCAACAGCCGCCGGACGGACGACGGATTTCGAAGCTCTCGTTTTGCGCATTGCGTGCTCCTCGTTGATCCCTTTGATGCTTGCCGCCCCTTTCCCTCGCCTTCGTGATGTCCGGTTGACCTCCAGACACAAAAAAAGCGCCGCGACACGAATGGAGACACCTTCGATCGAAGGCCTTCCTTTCTGTCGGCGGCGCTGCCGTAGCCCGTCGTTGGGCTGGGAACTGGGACTGGCTTTGGTTAATCACGAAGCAGGAAGCGTGCCAGTTTCCAAGTGGTTCTAAAAATGATTGTAAGTCAGCGACTTGTGTCCTTCTTCCAGTCCGTGTCAGCGTTGTGATCGACGCTCGATGCCGATGAGTTTTCGGGCGATTGCGAGCTTATTGTGCAGTGCAACGGACTGTATATCAGCCCGGGGCCTCGACTTTCACCGGCTGAGAGGAGAGATAGTCCTCGACGCGCTTGGGATCGAAGATTGCGCCATCGAAGAAGCGATCGGGCCCGAGGGATAATCGTCCCATCGTCGAAGGGACAGCCGTCTCCGTGACGATCGAGCCTTCGATCTTCGCGTTTGCCGTTGGCAGCGGGACGTCGAGCGGCGCAAGTGCCGCGCGGTGAAGATCGGGCCGATAGGTCGCTTGCGCGCGCGCATACCCCTCAGCGCTCATCTTCGTTTCACCCCAGCGAACCATCTGCGCGTAGAACCACGCTGCGTGGCTTGTCCACGGGAAGGTAGCGGCGGATCGCGAGAAATTCAGGAAGCCTCCGACGCGCATCTCTTCGCCATTGTCGAGGGCAATGCGGCCGTCGAGATTTGCCTCCAGGATCTCGGCGGGAAGGTCGAAAAGCTCCGGGCGTGCGAGAAGCCGTGCGAGCTCTCCGCGATTAGCCGGATCATCGCACCACACGGCCGCCTTGTAGACCGCACGGACGAGCCGGAAATGGCGCTCGGGATCTGCTTCAGCCCAGTCCTGCGCGACGCCCAGCACCTTCTCGGGACTTGCGCGCCAGATGGCGACGTTCGTCGTCACGCAACGGCCAGAGCCCGCGACGGATGCGATTCTGCCCCAGGGTTCGCCGGCGCAGAAGCCGTCGATCTGGCCGGCCGCGAGCGCTGCGGGCATCAGCGGCGGCGGTACGGCCACGATGTCGATCTCGACGTTCGGCATGATGCCTGCGGCCGCAAGCCAGTACGAAAGCTGATACGTATGCGCCGAGTGATGATGAACGACAGCGAAGACGAGCTTTGCCGCTCCCTCGCGTCGCCTGCGAGCGGCGACCTCGGCGAGCGCGCGGGCAGTACCAGCAGCTTCGAGGCGTGTCGGCGCACCGGCGGCTTTCAGGTCGGCCCACAGTGCGCGCGACACGGTGATCGTGTTGCCTCCAAAGCCGAGCATGAGCGGCACGATCAGGCGGTCAGGGAGCGGCGTCAGGCCGAGGCACGCGGCAATCGGCATGGGCGCGAGCATGTGCGCGGCATCGAGATGCCGCACGGCAATGCGATCGCGCAGCGTCGCCCATGAGGCCTCCTTGGTGAGGTTCACGCGCAAGCCCTCGGCCTCGGTAAAGCCGAGCAGACTTGCTGCCACGACCGGAGCGCAGTCCGTCAGAGGCATGAAGCCCATGCGCACGAGATTTGGATCACCGGATCGCGCCGCGCGCATCATGTGCCTTCCTCCTCGCCGAGCAGCCGCGCCGCCGTGATCAGGCTCTCGGCAATTTCGGCGATACGCTTGTTCTGCTGCATGGCTGTCGAGCGCAGGAGCGCATAGGCGCTCTCCTCGCTGAGGCCGCGGGTGCGCATGAGAATGCCCTTGGCGCGGTCGATGCGCTTGCGCTCGCTGAGCTCGTTGCGCGCCTGGTCGAGTTCCTGGCGCAGGCGCTCGAAGGCGCGGAACCGTCGAATGGCCGTATCGAGGATCGGCTTGATGCGCTCCTTCTTGAGACCATCCACCACGTAGGCGGAGACGCCGGCATCGATCGCAGCCTCGATGGACGCGCCGTCCGTGCGATCGACGAACATGGCCACCGGCCGCTTGGCCGCACGCGAGACCTGGAACATGTGCTCGAGCGCGTCGCGGTTGGGGCTTTCGAGGTCAATGACGATCACGTCCGGGTCGAGCTCGACAATCCGGCGCATGAGACCCTTGGCCTCGTCGATGACGGTGACTCGCGCCTGTCCCGCCTCCTTGAGCCCCTCCTCGATGATGGAGGCCCGGATGCGGTTCGCGTCGATGACGAGGATGTGCAGCGCGCGGTCATTCATGACGGCATTTTGTGTGCGGTGCACAATAACTGCAAGATGCGGGAATTGCCCAATCTTTGAGCGCCCATGGCGCAATTGGCGTCAGCCTCGCAGGCGACCGGGGTATGTGACCCGGACAGTCGGCCGTCCGTTGGTCGTTGACGGCTCGCGAAGGGCGATGTTTGGCTGCGCGCCTGCTCATTAATTGGACGGGGGAAGAGCCGCCATGCGTAAGAGGATGCCGGGTACGGGGCGCACGCGCGATGCGATTCTCGCCGAGATGCGCGAGATGAAGGGCGGCGACGCGGACTGGCAAGGCGGGCGCGTGCCGCTTTTCGTCTTCAAGGCCAATGACGAGGTCTACGAGGTCGGTCGGGAGGCGTTTTTCGAGTTCTTCACGGAGAATGCACTCGGAGGACGTCGCGCCTTCCCGAGCGTCAAGCGCATGGAGGACGAGGTCATCGCCATGGCGCTGAGCCTCTTCAATGCGCCCGACGATGCTCAAGGATTCATGACGACCGGCGGCACGGAGAGCATCATCCAGGCCGTGCAGACCTGCCGGGACTGGACGCGCAAGCAGCGCAAGGCGCCGACCTTCCGCGGCAACATCGTCGCAGCAGAGTCCGTGCATCCCGCCTTCGACAAGGGCGCTGGTCTCATGGACCTCGAAGTGCGCCGCGCGCCTGTCGGGCCGGACCTTGCCGCTGATCCCGCCGCCATCGAAGCGCTGATCGATGATGACACCATGATGATCGTCGGCTCCGCCCCCTCGTTCCCCTATGGCGTGATCGACCCCATCGCGGAACTCGGCGCCCTTGCCGAGAGGCGAGGGCTCTGGCTGCATGTCGATGCCTGCGTCGGTGGCTATCTCGCGCCATTCGTGAAAATGCTCGGACGCGACATTCCCGACTTCGACTTCTCGGTGCCAGGCGTCAGTTCGCTCTCTGCCGACCTGCACAAGTTCGGCTTTGCGCCGAAGCCCGCCTCGACGGTCTTCTACCGCACGCCGGACAAGGCCGCCCAGCATGGCTTTGACTTCGATCAGTGGCCCAATGGGCGCTTCCTGACCTCGACCATCGTCGGCACGCGGCCGGCCGGCGGCGTGGCCGCGGCCTGGGCGACCTTCGAGCTTCTCGGCGTCGAAGGCTACAAGAGGATCGCGCGCGATCTCATGACATTCGTCGATGCATATAAGGCCGGCATTCGTGGCGTCGACGGGCTCCAGATTCTCGGCAATCCACACATGTCGATTGTCGCTTATGGCTCGAACGCGTTCGACATATTCCGCGTCGCCGAAATCATGCAGGAAAAAGGTTGGCTGCCGGGACTCGTGCAGAAGCCCAAGGGCATTCATCGCATGATGTCCATGCTGCACGCGCCCGCTTTCGACGCCTATCTCGCCGATGTGCGCGCCGCCGTGGGCGTCGTGCGCCAGGAAGGCGGCGGGCAGAGTGCGATAGAGGCGACGTACTGAGCCGCCGATGGTCTATTCGCTCAGATCTTCCACTGGCTGATGGGGAGTTTGCTGCCCGCGCTCGCCAACGCTGCATCGAGCGCCGCGCGGCCAAGCAGGCCGCTCTGTGTGTCGATGTAGCCGACGACGGATGCCGAGTTGAGCGCGGCGGCGCGCATGGCATCGACCGGCGTGCGGCTCTCCGCGAGGAATGTCGCGAGCGTTGCCGCGTAGGCATCGCCAGCGCCAGCCGTGCCTGCAACCGAAGCAGGTGCTGCGGGGCAGAAGCGGATGTGCTCGCGGTCGGCGAGGAAGGAGCCGCCCGAGCCATCCGTCACCAGTACGTAGCGCGCGCCGGCATCGCGCAGCGCCGTGAAGAAAGAGCGCAAGCCGATGTGATAGCCGCCGCCCGCGAGTCCCTGACGCGCGAGTGTGCTCGGCGGCTCTTCGCTGTCGGGGCCGAGCGGGGGCCCGCCCTCGCCGACCTTTCCCGCGATTGTCGGCACGAGCGCCGAGGCTTCGATCTTGTTGACCACAAGGAGATCGATCCTGCCGAGAGCGTCCTGGAGCGCGACGCCGCGGCTCGAAAGCTGACGGATGCCGGGATTGGCCGAGAGAAAGGCGCCCGTGCGCTTCGCCTCTGCAAGGATGCGCGGCAGACGGTCGGCGGAGCGGTTGGAGAGGGAGGAAACATGCACGAGATCGACTTCAAAGGCGTCGGGCTTCAGGTCGCCATCATCGAGCAGCGTGTTCGCGCCGCGGAAAGTGAAGATCGCCGCATTGCGCTCGTGCGAGGAGACCATGACGGCGGCGCCGGTTGCGGCACGCTCATCGCGCCCGATCCAGCGGGTCGATACACCTTCCTGCATGAGGCTCGCGATGACGATCTCGGCGCGCTGATCACGCCCGAGCTTGGCGAGCGCCGCGACGTCGATGCCGAGCCGTGCCATGGCGACTGCCGCGTTCACGGCGCCGCCGCCCGTGTGCGTCGAGATCTCGAGCGCCTCGGTCTTGTGGCCTTCCGCGAGCAGCAGGAAGGATGTCTCCGCATTGAGCATCGTCATGCGCTCGATGCGGCTCGATTCGATGATCGCGATGGTGTCGATCATCGCACTTCCGATGGTGAGGGCCTTCATGAATGCTTTCCGCTCGCCTTCTCGTGGTTCTTGCCGGGAACTCCTTTGCACCCGTGCGCGTTTCAGCCCTGGCGCGCAGGGATGTCGCGTTTCCGGCGCGCCCCGCAGGCACTCCGGGGGTGCTTGCGTGCCCCGGCAATGAGGTTCAAACTAACATGCATAGAGCGACCGCAATGCCGTGCAACTACATCTTGCGTGTTGCGCGGCAGAAGCAGCGACTCGTCATGCGCCGAGCTCCGATGCCGGCGCGTTCGGCCCCCATCGGCATCCTCTCGCTTGCCGCCCAGGGAGGTCCAACGCTTTAGCCTGCACAATAAGGCCACTCGAAGGAGAGCATCGTTTACATTCCAATGGCTTTACCCACCCTCAGCGCGCCCGATGAGGTCGCCTTCTTCCTCGATTTCGATGGCACGCTCGTCGAGGTCGCCGAGCGGCCCGACGCCGTGCGGCTTACCGAGCGCACTCGCGACGCACTCAGCCGATTGACGGATGCGACAGGCGGTGCCGTTGCCGTGATCACAGGCCGCGAGATTGCCGATCTCGATCAGTTCCTGGCGCCCTTGCGGCTACCGGCAGCCGGCGTGCACGGTCTCACGCGACGCACGCCCACGGGGGAGAACCACGCAGCACCTATCGATGAAGAGTTCCTGCGCCACGCCGAGCTTCTGCTGGCGCCGCTCGTTCTGAGCGAGCCGGGCCTCCTGCTCGAGCGCAAGTCGAATGCGGTCGCGCTTCATTACCGCTCGCGGCCTGATCTCGAGGCTGAATGCGGGAAAGTCATGGATGAGCTTGCCGCGATTACGCGCGGCGTCCAGATCAAGCGGGGCAAGATGGTCTTCGAGGCAAAGCCGGCACTCGCAGACAAGGGGACCGCCGTCCTCGACTTTCTGAAGGAGCCGCCGTTCGCGGGGCGTCGTCCGTTCTTTGCCGGCGACGATGTAACTGACGAGGACGCCTTCGCGGCTGTGAACAAGCTCGACGGCATCACCGTCAAGATCGGCCTCGGATCGACGGTCGCACACTATCGAGCTGCCGGTACTGCACTATTCCTCGACTGGCTTCATGCCACCTCGATGGCATTCATGCGCGAGGTGTCCAATGACTGAGGCTGCAAATCCGCTCAGGAGCACACTCGATCTTGCGCTTATCGGGAACTGCTGCATCAGCGCGCTCATCGACAGGCGCGGACGTATTGTGTGGAGCTGCTTTCCGCGCTTCGACGGCGATCCGGTGTTTCACGCGCTGCTTGGCGGGCCGACCGGCGATCCGGGTGAGGGCGCATTCGAAATCGAGCTCGTGGATGCCGCATCCTTCACCCAGAGCTATGTCGGCAACACCGCGCTCGTGCGGACGGTCATCGAAGGGCCGTCCGGCGCCATCGAGATCATCGACTTTGCGCCCCGCTTCATCTGGATGCAGAGGCGCTTTCGCCCGCAGATGCTCGTGCGCCGCGTGCGCCCGCTGAGAGGCAGCCCCCGCATCAGGATCAAGGCCAAGCCGCGCTACGAATATGGGCGTACGGCTCCGCTCGTCGCGTATGGCTCGAACCACATTCGCTACATCGCCTCGGGCGTATCGCTGCGCCTGACGACTGATGCGCCAATCGACTACGTGGTCGCCGAAACGACATTCACGCTCGATGATCAGATCAACCTGATTTTTGGGCCAGACGAGACACTGACGAGTGGCGTCTCCGAGACTGCACGCGATTTCGAGGAGCGCACGACCCAGTACTGGCGCGATTGGGTGCACCGTCTCGCTCTCCCGCTCGAGTGGCAGGATGCGGTGATCCGCGCGGCCATTTCGCTCAAGCTGTGCAGCTACGAGCCGACCGGTGCCATTGTCGCCGCGATGACGACGAGCATTCCCGAGGCAGCAGGTTCTGCCCGCAACTGGGACTATCGCTTCTGCTGGATACGCGACGCCTTCTTCGTCGTGCGCGCGCTCAATTCGCTCGCCGCGGTGCGGACAATGGAGCACTACTTCCGCTGGATGATGAACATCGTTGCCGACTCGCGCGAGGGCCACATCCAGCCCGTCTATGGCATCGGTCTCGAAAAGAAGCTCACGGAGCGCGAAATCTCTGCGCTACCGGGCTATCGCGGCATGGGGCCGGTGCGTTCCGGCAATCTCGCCTACCGCCAGTATCAGCATGATACTTACGGCAATATGATCCTCGGCGCGGCGCAGGCCTTCGTCGACAGGCGGCTCTTCATGGAGGCAGGCGCGGTCGAGTACGCGCGGCTGGAGACCGTCGGCGAGCAGGCGTACCTGCTGCATGACAAGCCAGATGCGGGCATCTGGGAGCTCAGGACGCGCGAGCGCCCACACACGTCGTCCGCGATCATGTGCTGGGCCGGTTGCGACCGTCTTGCCAAGATCGGGCATCACTTGGGTTTGTCCGATCGCGCACAGATGTGGCGCCAGCGCGCTGACCAGATCAAGGCCACGGTCCTCGCGCGCTCCTGGTCCGAGAAGCGTAAGGCCTTCGTCGAGAGTTTCGGCGGGCATCATCTCGATGCGAGCGTGCTGCTCATGGCCGAGGTCGACATGATCGATCCGAAGGATCCGCGCTTCGTCTCGACGGTCGATCAGCTCGAGAAGACGCTCGCGCGCGGACCGTTTATGATGCGCTACGAGGAGCCCGACGATTTCGGCGCGCCCGAGACCGCCTTCAACGTCTGTGCCTTCTGGCGGCTGGATGCTCTTTCGCGGA
>VFQP010002233.1_pt1 | contig 22365 bp, 26 predicted proteins | sample 3512351 | NCBI WGS metagenome assembly VFQP01 (sample SAMN10412372, study PRJNA504923) | tailings metagenome | isolation source: Relicate 1 Philex TSF1 revegetated site | place: Philippines: Tuba, Benguet | collected 2017-08-29
TATAGAGAAAGAGTGTGTCAGAGAGAGAGAGGGGAGAGCGAGAGAGAGAGTGTGTGTGGATGCACACCATCCGCATGTACACCATGAGCCCATCATCACACAGATACCATCCGCATACAAACCACAAACCCACCACCCTCTCACCACCACCCTGGCACCACCACAACCCTCACATACCAGCTTGACCAGTGCTGCATGTTGTGCCAGCAGGTCTTGGGAACGTTCTAGTTGTGCTGCCAGCATGGTATCTGGTTGAGAGACACGGATATGTGCCAACCACTCTCCGGAAGGGTCCACACGTACCCACAACACAGGCAACCCTGTTGTGTGGGGAGGGACAGAAATGCAGTGCATGTGTGGAGAGTGGGACATGACAATTGCACTACTATGCATTGACAGCAATGCATAATACAGAAATGCGTGTGGCTCTCAAACCCACAAATGAAACGCCCACACAAACGACACACCCACAATCGACACATACACACACAAAACAACATGCTCAACCCAACCTGTACCCCCATGCACACATGCACCATCACCCTCATCCCATCCCCCCCTTTTCCCCGCCTCACACACCAGGTACTGTTACGACCTGCCCCGGTCTTCCCTCCTCCTCCTCCCCCTCCCCCCCCCCATCCGCCCCACTCTTGCGTCGCCCCCTTCGCCCATGCACCTTGGCTGCTATTTTAATGAGGGTGCGGGCAAATGCAGCAGACCCCAGTGGTGCTGGTGTTTCCTGCAGGTTGCCATCCACCTCATGAACCATGACCTGAGGGTGAGTGGGAACAAAGGAAAATGGGATAGGTACGTGGGAACAAGAGATGGTCAACATGGTAAGTACACACCACGCTCAATACACACCATGGTCATCATAGTCAACACAACCCATGGTCAACACGGTCAACACCTATTATTACCTTGATAGTGGCCCCCTCTGTTGTTTTTGCCTGTTCCAGCTTCAGAGCAGTCCTACGATATGCTTCACATCCGTGTTGACCAAGCGCCATCTGCAGTACATTATTTTTCCTGTTGGCATGTGAGATATGTGCATGGAGGAGGTGTGTATTATCATAGCATGACAGTGGGCGGCATTGCAGCTATGTACACTCACATTGCATGCATGACCATCATAAACACTACCAACACCACAAGCACTACCACCATCACAAGCACAACCACCACCATTCCCACATAAAAACAACAATTTCACAGCATAACAATAATGCCACAATGTCATACTTGTCAAATCGAAATGCAGCCTGTATACGAGGACATCCCTGACCATACACCCAACGCTCCATAAAGTGCTGCACCTCCTTTTTCCAACCCCCACCTCGTCCAACGTCCTGCACAAACGATTTGGCTGCCAATACTCGTGGATCGCTTTTACCTAGGGAGATGGGGGGGTGAGAGGAGGGGGTGAGAGGAGGGGTGAGAGGAGGGGATGAGAGGAGGGGCTGAGAGGGGTGTCTCATGACAAATGCAACCATCATCCAAGGGTTGACACCACACACATATTTCTCAACACCCATCCCCATCACAACACCCCTCCCACAACACCACCCCCACAACACCACTCCCCCCATACCAGCCGATTGCACACCACCCACCACCCCTTGCTGTTGCACCGCCTGACCCGCCTGCACCACCACATGTTGTATTGCCTTGCGGAACGCCTCTTCACTTTTTATTTCCAACAGGCCCACCACTGCCGCCGATTTCCAAGCCATGAGAGGGGAGGGGTCCACATGCCAGGTCCCATACAGGGGCCCCCATTGCCCCCGCAGGCCCCCCGCAGCACCAGTGGCAGCAAGGGGGGGGAGGTTGCCATCATCCGCAAGCACCACTGCTTCGCGTTCTTGTAAACGTCTGTGGGGAGATATGGGGGATGTTGGGAGATGTTGAAGGTGTTGTTATGTTGGGAACCTACACATTGCGTCACTACACACATTGCATCACACCACACATTGTTATGTACACACATTGCAATGTACACATTATGTTGATATATACACAGAAACGCCATGAACACATGTCTCATCCCTACATCACCATCTTTCCCCCCATCTTCCCCCACCACCAGCCCTACCTGTACATCGCTTCATTCCTCCCAAAGTACCGTCGAATAAACACTTCTTCCAAGTGCCTCGCAAGCCCCTCTAACAGCCACTCATCCCAGGGGCGAGCTGCTCTTACTAGTATACCAAACCATTGACGTGCTAGGCATCGCACTTGCTGCAGGCGACTCTCCACTGCCTAGGAAATGAAAGGGGAGGATGAAGGGTTTATGATTTTTCACAAAAGGAGTATGGGGGACAAGGGGAACATGGGGGACAAGGGGAGTATGCAATGAAAGGGCAGCATAAAATGAAGGGGGGCATGAAATAAAGGGGAGTATGAAATATAAGGGGAGCATGGGAGACAATGTGGGGCAGACAATGATGATGATGATGATATGGGGTGGGGTGTACCAGGAGTAGCAGGTTGGGGAAACATCATGCACCATACACATGCAATATAATACAGCATACACACACATGCTGTTCCCAAACAACCATACAACCCATCCCAAGCAACAACCCATCCCAAACAAAAATCCATCCCAAACAACAACCCATCCCAACCACATACCGGCTCAATATCACGCACTGAAAACATCAATTCTGTAGACAACACAACACACCCTGCCAGTGCCACTGCTGGCTGAGGTGCCAATGCTGCTGGGACAAACACCTGCTGTAGGTGTGTCAGTGGCAGTGCACACCCCACATACCCCTCCAGCATGGCAACCATGAGGTGGTAGAAATGCACTGTATCAGCCAACAGCCCACGAGACTTTATCGCCCCGGTCAACGGTTTCCCATCCTTGCTGACTCGTGTCGTTGACTCTGCATGGAGGGTCCTGGGGAGGGTCCCGTCGGGGCCCACTGCGCATTCCGGGGGAGCAAAGTGGGTGACGATGCAGGGGCCCCGTTGAGGGGCCGGGGTGGTGGTGGAGGTGGGGGCGTCTGGGTCCGGGGGGGTGGGGTTGGCGGTGGGGGTGGGGATGCCGGCAAGGGGGGCAAAGGGACCTGTGTGTTGGGTGGGTGGGGAGTGGGGGGATATGAAAAAGGGATGTGGCAATACAGGCCATGCACGATCATGAAAACCACAGGGGGAAGTTCCATGCATATGTATATACATCTCCATGCATATGTATATACATCCACGGTCACACAATTCCACATTTCCCACATACACGTTTTCCCACATACACGTTTTCCCACATACAGGTACCCCCCATACAGGCACCCCCCACACAGGTACCCCCCATACCAGTGGCAAACCCAACAGCAGCAGCAGGGACAGCAAACTGCAACACATACTGATACATCACCCATCGTTGCCCTGATGCTGACTGACCCACATATGTACCATGATGATGATGACCACCACCACCATGTACACCACCACCATGCACACCACCATCATGTACTCCACCATGACCCTGTAAACCCCCTGTGAACCCCTTGGGCATCTTTTTGAGTAGCTTCTTCTTCACCAGGCACCCAGAAGCAACAGCAGTGTGACCCTCAGGTACCACAATATCAAGTGACCAGTTGTATACGACCCCCGGGCTTTCTACACAAGGCATCCATGCACGAGTACGCCGAACCTGCATTTGTAATGGGGGGGAGGGTGGTGCAAACGTGTGTGTATTTACGTGTGTATATTTGTGTGGAGGTGAAGGCCATTGTATATGGGATAAATGCATGTTCTTCTAGTTGAGTGCCGCAATGTCTTCCGCTGCACACGTATGTACCCAAGCACTGTTTTGCGCGCACATGTGTCCACTCCACATTGTCACACAGCTGACTCACATCCCCCTCACGTATAAACACCTCCCACACACAAATAACCCTCAAAACACACCCACACACCATGTTTGTAGTTGCAGCATACTGTTCCCAGCACGCCACTCCTGCTTCTGATTCCACCTCAAACCACAACTCCACCACCACCCTCCTCTTCCCAGCCATCACCACCGACCCATCCTCCCCACCACCCCCACCCCCACCCTCCCCACCCTCCTGGGAGGGACGCACATCCCCACCCGCAGTGTGTTCCCTGCCAGTGGTGGCTGGGTGATCATGCTCACTCTTGTGCTGGGAATGCTCTGGTTGTTGGGAGCGCTCTGGTTGTTGTTCATGTGACATGCCTTTCTCTTGGTGTTGTTCATGTGACACGTTGCCCTCTTTCTTTGCATCCCCCCCACTGGGAGCCCCCCCCGCTGCTGTGGCTGCAGCAGCAGCTGCTGCTGCTTTCTTTGCTGCTGCAGCGTCTTCTGCGACCTTTGCAGCGGCTGCTGCAGCTGCGGCTGCATCTGCTTTCAGTTGGGCAATCTGTTGTTCATCCAGTGGTGGGAGTTTGATTATCAATTCAGACCCACATTCCCGCTGCAGTCGGCTTTCATATTGGTAGTATGCACACTCGCCTGTTGCCCCGAGTATGTCCACTGGAGGTGCTGTGTGTGGTGATTGCATGGGCGTTGTGGTGATTGCATGACTGTTACGTATGCAACATGCACATATGGTGTGTGGTTGTATGCACATGGCATGGGGTGACCACCATCCCCCCCATGAGATCACGGAACGGTACGCACATTGAATCAAGCTCTCTGGTAGGTTGGGAACCACATAGGGTGCAAGCTCGTGCTGTGCAGGTGCGCCATCCACGAGCACGTTGTGCAGCGCCAATCGATAGGCGTTGATGCCTGTGGATGGGTGTGGGTTGTATGTGCAGATGAACATACAACTTGCTAAGTTCCCTAGATTACCTACCAATTGATGTTGCGTCTGGATGCACTGCAAGCTCAATGGTGGTCGTCCTGTGGGTGTTACAGTTGTGTGTTCCATGCTCAACCAGTTTTCACTCATGCACACGGCTGATTACGCACCCCCGTATGTGCTTGTTGACTGCATCAATATGCAGAAACACATGTTGCTTCAATGGCACGGCTGAAGCAGCCATAGCCTCGCTTTGAGGTAGCTATTGAATCAGCATTGTCAATGGTTGTCTGGTTTTGTACGAAACATTCGTGGGAATGTTGCACAATGTTACAATTCGACAGTGACCAATATGTTGGTGAGCACACAATATAGGGTTGTGATAAAAAAGAAAAAAACAATTCCCTCATACATCATCATCACGCCCGCCAAACAACACCCGCCCCACCCTGCTCTTCACAGCACTCACCACGTCCCCCACCACTTTGCGCAGGCGTGGAGCAACAAACAGTGCCTTGGCAGTTGCATAAGTGCTCCCATTCTGGGCGTCTATTACAGCAGCTTTAAACCATGTTTTCCTATCCTTGGCTTGCTCTAGGCTGGATGCACAAATGATCATACGATTGTGTGGCATGCGCTGTGTTGTTGACCGGTGGATGAGGGTGGGTGGATGGGTGGGTATGTATGTGCACTGATCTGGGTGAGAAATTGTATGTACAACATATTCTATGTTGGTACTGGGACGTGCTGCCTCTATCAACAACACCTACACAACACCCCACCTACACAGCACCCCACCTCAACAACACCCCCCTCTCAAAAACACCACAAACACCTGTTTGTATGTCACATCCAGCTGCACAGTGTAGGAGGGCCGCCACCCTGATATCACCCGCTGCCGTATCAAGCACATCATCAACCCACCAAAGCTCTCATCAACAATGGATGCAATCAGCCCACCATGTACTGTTGCTGGCCATCCACATGCCTGCCTGTGGATGTGGGGGGAGTGACATTGGGTGTGGGTGTGGCGAGTGACATTGGGTGTGGGTGTGGCGAGTGACATTGTGAATGTGGAAAGGTGTGCATATGCACACACAGCAAGCAGTGCAGCATGCACCCATATTCACGAGCATGCAAGCATGATGGTAAATACACACCAACACACACCAACACACACACCAACACAAAAAAAACCCACCAACCTGCCAATGGAAATGACTGAATAGAATGTTTGTGTCTTTTTGTTAAAGTAACAGTCAATATCACGCAGAATACCCGCCTTTACAAATGCTGAAAACTGTGTTGAGGTGTTGGGAACATGGGTGTTTGAAGTGTGAGAGCATGTTTCTCACGTGCACATGGATGTGTGCGGCGTTGACAGGTGTGTATGTGTATATCAGGTGTACCTAATATAGTATACACAAACTACACCCTACACACACAATTTAAAACAAAATCAAAGACAAACACACACCATGTGGTCTGCATCCAAGAGGGGCAGCTCCTCAGCCAGCAGTGCTTCCTTTGACAGGACCTGCACAACATTGCTGTCCCCTTGCAGCAGCTCTACCGTGATGGGAACATCCTGATCTGCTGTAGTGTCTGGTGCTGCACTGGCGCCTTGTGTAGCAAACAGTGTGACAAACCCGACTGCGGCAGCAATCCAGGGGATGCTGGCCAGGGGTGGTGGTGGTGTTGCAGATGTTGATGTTGCAGGGCTGTGTGATGCACGGATTTGTGTGGATTGTTTAATGTTGCGACTGCTGTGTTTTGGGGGCTGCCAGGAGCGCACAAGGCTTGATGTGATTGGACGAAACGCTCGAAGGGAATAGGACGAAGGAAACATGTCTGTAATCGCTGCAATACAACTGCAATACAATGCGCTGTATGTTGGTGAATGTGTTGTTATGTGTGCTGCTGTTTTCATGCCGTTGTTTTTTATACGTTGTGCCCAACACTGCACACAACACTGCACATACAGCAAGTATGAATAATGTGTGGCAAGCATAATAACAAGCAAATAGAATATAACAAGCAGTCATAGCATCTACAGAGCAACATGGCAGACACCGTGGCAGATCCTGATGCAACAACTGCCCCAAGGCCACGTATCGTTTTTGGTGTGCAGCAACCCCAACAGGATGCAGAACAAGAACCCAGTGAACTCCAGTTGCAACGTGAAAAGCACAAGCTACGGTATGCAAAAGTGCACCACCAGTGCAACACAATGCAATACACGCCGGACAACCCACCTTTACTTGTTCATCCCCAGTGCCGAGCGCTTCAAAACCGAATATGTTGCACCTGAAAAGCACTCATACCTCATGCGCCATGAAGCACGAAAGGAGCGCTTTATTCAGCAGCGCAGTGGGTTTAAGACTGGCAACATAGACCCCTTCAGCGAGGTGGTGTGGGGTGAGGTGGGGTGGGGTGAGGTGGGGTGGGGAAGAGGCTTATGTTTGCGGTTTCACATGATGATGACCATGTGTATACTGCAGCAGCTACCAGATGTGCTACACATGCTGACCAACATACAAACACACCATCCCCGCCATCCCCTCTCTTCCCCCCCCCCCCCCCCCTCCCTTCTCATCCCCTCTCTTTTCAACCCAACAGGAGGAACTGGCACGCCGTCGGGCCCGGGCAGCCCGCTTTGGTGTGGAGGAGCCCCTGGCCCCCACAGAGCACTTGGCACAGTCTGCAGAGGAGGAACAGCGACGCAAAGCACGTGCAGACAAGTTTGAGACAGAGTATAAACCAACGACTGAACAAGTGCTCATGGATGTTGGTACGTGTACAGTGTGTGCATGTGTGTTGTATACATGATGTATGTACTTGATGTGTGGTTTGTATGTCAATATATGCTTTGTGTGTATATACATGATGTGTGTATATGCTTTATGTGTATACATGATTGATGAATGACAACTCCTTTTCTACAAAACCCTCCACAACCCCCACCCATGTTGTATGGCACCACACAGATGTGCTAGAAGGGAGAAAGGATGTACCACTCGATGTAGAGCGACGACTCGACACGCTCCACCTGTTTGGTGTGGATGTGATGAGTACAGGGGATGTATTGAGGTACTTTACTGAGTTTGGACCTACGTACGTAGAATGGATTAATGATTCCTCATGTATGTGGGTGGGGGGGAGGGGGTGATGGAGTGGATTAATGATGGTTTCTCACCTTGTTCTCTCATTCTATAGGTAGTGTGATATTTCTCACCTTTCTCTCACCTTGTTTTCTCATTCTATAGGTAATGTGATATTTGCGGATGCCAACACTGTCAAGCGACTGCTAGTGACAATGGGCACACCCCTGCCCTCAGAGGACCAGCTGCAGGCACTGGACCTCAATGACCCCAATTCAGCTGTGTACTTGTGGTACAAGGTGCGTTTTCAGGGTGTATGTATGTGCTCCATTATGTGGTGTATGATGCTGTGTATGATATGGCGTATCTGTGTCGTACATTGGTAAATACTGTGGTGGTGTGTGGTGTAGTGCTCTGTTATGTGTTCCTACCATACTTTTCCTACCACACTAGGGTGCTGACTTTATCAAGGCAGGGACCCCTGTACCCCTGCTGTTCCGTGTTGCCACTGATCATGACGCAAAACCACTTCCCAGCAAGGAACATGTGTCGCGAGGGCTGTGGAGAGCAGCAGGAGGGGGAGGGGGTGGGCGAGGTACATGGGGCTGGGGTTGTGGGGGTGGGTACATGTGGATATGTTGATGTGTGTCGGTGTGTGTGCACAACGTATGCATGGAGTATACAGTCATAAGCAATTTGTAATACACATACATGTAGAAACATACACAATATACAGTCAGGCACAACGCATGGTACACACATGTGGCACACCCTGCACACACTCAGGGGGACGTGGCAAGCGACAGCGATATGAGGAGGATACCATGCACATTGACGGTGCCGACACTCAACAACATACTCGAGGTGGACGGGGTCGCAATCGGCGGCGATTAAACAATGGCAATTGGGTAGGGGAGGATGATGTGGCTATGGAAGATGCTGATGGGGACCAAGGAGGGGACACCATGGAGGGGGGTGAATTTGGGGAGGGGCAAGGTGGCCATGATAGGGGGCCTCGTCGGAGGGTCCGGCGGGGCCGGGGGGGCCGGGGGGGCAGGGGGGGGCGGGGTAGTGGGGAGACAGGAGGGGATGGTGAGGATATTGGTGCGTTGGACCCCAGTAGTGCGTATAGCATGCATGATGACCGTGTCGTGGCGGATGAAAACGTGGGTGGGGAAAGGCAGGAACCTGGGGGGGGTGGATTTCGTGCAGATGCCATAGAGGGGTAGTGTAGAGGGGCTGCGTTTTGCTGTGTGTGATTTTTCATTGTTGCGTGGGTTCGTTGTTGCGTTGGTTCATTGTTGCGATGTTTTATGCTTGGTCTTGGAAAACGTAGTTGTATGTGTTGTGTGCAGCAACCAATGGCGCGCGAATCAAAAACGAAAAGGCACCACTTTTTATGGGTGATGTGCAAATGTAGATGAATAATATACACCCACACCACACTGGGCACAATATAGCAAAATGAAAGGCTTGATCTGCGGAGGCACACAACAACTGTGGCAACACAACAACACTCAATGGGTTCTTGATGAACATGCGCGCACTTGATGCAGCAACAAAACAAAAACCATGGAGAGAACTATATAGCGTATACACAATTTCCACACACACACACACACACACACACACACACACACACACACACGCATTTCCTACTCCCACAAAACTCCAAATGGCCCCCCACCGGTCTCAATGACCAGGTTTGGCGCGCTTGCCAAAGCGTGAAGCCACTCCACTGACGTTGTGTTTGGCAGCAATGGTCAAAAACTCTTCCCATGCTTTCTCATCACCAGGGTAATACCCACGAATATCACCATCCTTCACCTTTCGGGTCACGGGCACGGCAGCTGCTTTGGCATCTTCCTTGGCATCCCTATCCTTGCCATCCCTATTATCATTAGCATCCCTATTATCATTGCCATCCCCATCTTCTCCATCCTCCACTGTCTGTCCCTGTTGACTGTATATCTGTTCACTGTAATTCTTTTGACTGTATTTCTGTGCGCTAGGCTCGGATGTGGTGTTGATGATCTCTGGTGCGTTGACCAGGAGCTTGCGTCCAGAGAGGGAGCATCGGCCACATGTAAGCTGTGTGGTGGGGACATACAATGTGTGGTGGGGACATACAATGTGTGGTGGGTACAATGTGTGGTGGGTACATATAAGATGTGGGGGGGTAAATGCACAATGTATGGTGGGTGAGTATAAACTCTCTGGGTACAAATACACTTTGTAATAATAAGATGCAACAATAACAACAACCAACTCTACATACCGCACAGTACCCCCACTGTGTGGGTATGGGCTGTTTCATCCACGGTTGACTGCACTGCCCCCATGATTTCTGCTGGGCACATGTTGCTGAGCTGTCAGGGGGCACATCCCTGCACTGGGTCCATGTGGGGGCCCCATAGGTAATGCCACTCAGTGCCCGTCCCCAAAACTGGGTGCCAGTGGAGCGAAAACGACCTGCGGCTATAGTGAGCCAGGTTGTCACACGCACAGCGTTGGAGTCATTTGTAATTCGAAAGCGAACCACGGTGCTGCGGGGGGTGTTGTGCATCTCCCATACAGTGCCCCACTGTGTTTGGGTGGGGGAGTGTGTGAGAGTGTGTGGGAAAGTGTGGGAATGTGTTGGGTGTGTATTGTATACCGGGAAAAAAGACATACCCTCACATCTTCCCAACACATACCGTGTTTGTTAAGTCGATCCATGTCCCCGTCGCTGACATGGCTTGGTCTTGTATTTGCACACGCCTGGTGATGCCCCGCCCACGCAGCTTTTCCAGGCGCATTCTCAACCACTGAAAGGGCCCAGTATAATCCATGACCACCACGTGTAGTTCGGTCTGTTTTGCCATGCAATGCACACGCTGCACTTTAATCAGGGCATTGGCTACGGACAGCAGCTCATTGACCCAGCTGGCGTGGCCATCCATGTGCATTGCATTGGTGCACCCGGGGCAGTTGTCGGTGATTTGGGCGACAATGGGATATTTGGTCTTGCAAAATCTGGGATCCACACAGGTGATCTGCACACACATGCCACAGCCCAAGGTGGGGCGGGTGGCGCTGTTGAGCAAGGGGGAATCAGGTCGCACTGCCACTGCGTTCCAATAGGGCCACCTGGTGCGATCCATCAAGTAGTATCCACATCCTCCCTCCAACACGCCAAATGATGGGTTGTTGGGTGACATATTGTCACTAGCACCACCATATGCCTATGTTTTGACGCGTGGTCAAGGTTGCGGTTGAAAACGTGCGAGGTGCGACGTTGGATCATGTCGCATAAAGCAATCGTCGAGAGACATGTCGGAGGTTGTAAGTGTCGACGGTTGTGCATACCGTGAGCAGGCCATAATACGCGTTTCCAAGGGCTCCACCGGGTGGGAAGTTTTCTTGGCCTAGCATCGCACGAGGGTCATCGACGGCAGGTCCAATGAGTTGCCCAACCTGCTGCGCACCGCTGCGCACGAGCCACAGTGAGAGGATTATGATCAGGCAATACATTTGGACTGGTTAAAAGGTTAATTTTATGGTTATAGCAGTTTGTATTGTGTATTGTTTTGTGTATATGTGGGGGGTTGACTGATGCTGCAGGCCTTGCCCCAAACCTGGCAGTTGCTCACTTGTTGTGGACCTTACATTATTTGTTGAGGATCTATCATTGCAGACTGCGCCACAATGCATCCTTGCTATACTCCAGCATGCCCCCTGTTGTGTGAGTGGAGTGCGGGTATTGCACCAAGTTAAAACCTAAAAACGCACAAAAAGTACTCAAAAGCACAACCGCACGCTACCTGTGCCTGCTGTCACTGTGGCCCCCACATTGACCGCAATAAACGGTGCTGCGCTTTTGCCCAGGGTGTCCATCTACAATATATATTATGGGGGGATATAATGATGTGTGTGAATGAAAGCACACTTATAATACACAACAACGCATGCACACTCCCTCCACTTCTTCCACTCCCTCCACACACCACCCCAACCTCACATACCTCTTTCCGCAGCAGCACTGGTGGCTCATCCATTGCCTCATCAGTCAGACAAAACGTCCCCCAGTGAATCCCAATAGACGCATGTGACTGTACATCCGCATGTACTTGTACTGCCTCTGCTGGGTTGATGTGTTGTGGCTTCATAAACCACCGGGGTTCATAGGCACCAATGGGGATTGCTGAGAGGGTAAAGGGACCACAGCGTTGGCCAACATCCTTAAACACTGGGCAGTAGCCACTGTCACCTGGGTGAGAGGGTGTGTGAGTGTAGAGGGTGTGTGTGTGTGTAGAGGTTGTGTGTGAGGCTCACAGTCGTGTATGTGAGGGTATGTGAACGTAGAGGTATACAATGTGTGCGAAGATTGATGTGTGTGCATAGGAGTGCATGCTTTGTGTGAGGGTGTGTATGCGGGGGTACATATGTCAAAGTGTGTGGGGTAAACAGGGTTGTTTTTCAGGGTTGTTTGTGAGGGTTGTTTGTGAGGGTTGTTTGAGGGTTGTTTGTGAGGGTTGTTTGTGAGGTGTGAGGTGCTATGAAACAAACATGTTGAGGTGTTCAGGAAAAAAAACCATGTCCATACCTGCAAAGTAAAATCGCTGTTTCCCACACCCCAATACATAACCTCCCCACAGACTCTTGTACTTGTCAAACGTAGTGCGTGTACTCCAGTGCTGTGCAGTGTGTGAATGGTCAATGCATGTGTGTGAATGGTCAATGCAAGTGTGTGAATGGTCAATGCATGTGTGTGAATGGTCAATGCATGTGTGTGAATGGTCAATGCAGATGTAGTGTGTGTGAATGGTCAATGCATGTGCACAACTCACCCCTACACCCCCCACACACCCCCTACACACACCTGTGCTGGTACAAATGTCACTTGTACAGGGCTCTCAGGGTGCTCAAGTGACTGCCACCAGTCCATTTCACACACATTGCGTATACCACACCCCGCAAACCACCCAGCCATACCCAGTGGTACATACCTGCATGTATGTGTTGATGATGATGTGTGGATGATGGTGTTGTGTTGATGATGGTGTTGTGTTGATGATGGTGTTGTGTTGATGATGGTGTTGTGTGGATGATGGTGTTGTGTGGATGATGGTGTTGTACGAATCGTGATAACAAGGGTGACGATGATGACTGCTATGCAAAACAGCACCACTGAACTTCACACACCATGTACACTCCTCTCAACAACCCACACAAGCCCACCCATCCACCCACCCCCAAAAAACAACACCACCCACCATCGTAGTGCATTGCCAAAGCGAGCATGCAGTGCCCTCACAGACCCAGTGTCCAAGTGATCGTAGTGGTTGTGTGAAAGCACCACTGCATCGATACGAGGTAGTCGGGGATGGGTGGCATCAAAGGCGGGGGGGATGACACGCTTGGGGCCTGCAAACTGTACAGGAGCACATCGTGCTGAAAACACAGGATCAGTGAGGATGGAGAGGCCCCCTAGCTGGACGAGGAGCGTGGCATGACCTACCCAAGTACATCGAATAGTGTCATCTGATAGGGATGACGTGGGATGATGAGGGATGGCATGTGGGATGGCATGTGGGATAGTGTGGGATGGTCTGCACCCACATGTGTCAGCCTAAATATCAATACCTGTGGGGGGCGTTTGTAGCACATCCCAATCAGGTTGGAGGACGGGAAAAGCCGCAGCAAAGTCAGCAGGGGTGGGGCGTTTGTTGGTGGTGAGGTAGCCTGTAGAGGGCAGGCCTGATGCGCGCTTTTCCCGGTTCCATCGCCATATATCTGTAGTGGGGAGAGTCGGGAGAATTCAGGATGGTACGTAGGGCACTTGTAAGCACACTGCGATGTGTGTGTGTGTGTGTGTGTGTGTGTGTGTGTGTGTGTGTGTCTGTGTGTGTATATGTCTGGTGTAACTGCAGCACGCACCCCTAAAGGTGCGGTCCTCATATGTCGACCATGGATTGCGAAACAGCTTTCCATTGTGATGTGCTGGCGTTTGTGGAGCGTCTGATGCAGCGTCTGTGGCCATCGAGGCTGTCTGTTGTGGGATGATGTAACCAATCAGCGATCGATGCAGCAGCCACCTGCTTCGTTGCTGATAGATGGATCTGGGGATTGGAATTGTGATTGTGTATTGTGTGTTGAGAGCTGCTTGAGGATGAATGGGGGTCTATCAGTGCAAAATAATGCCTGCTGGTTTTTTATGAACTTGTATATCATCGCTTTCTAAACACCTTCACTATTGCACGGATCATCTTGATACATGGCAGCTCAGAGTGTGTGCACAAAGTGAGCTCTGTGGTTTCCATCAAGGTACATGATCAACGCTGTGTGTGCGCCTGTTTGCAGCATACACATGCATATGCACCACAGCGTACCCAACTCTTTGTACTGCACTCGTAGAGCATGCACTTTACAATCGTGCTTCTGTCATCAACATAGACATCTTGGAGCATGGAGGCATCTATAGAGGTGGTGCGGCAGTATTTGAAGCAAGTCAAGGTTCCCACGGCTTATGACAAGGTAGGTGTGTCTGGTTGAGGTGTTGGGTTGATATGTATGGATGATATGTGAAGCATCATGGCACCAAATGTGGACCATCATCATGCTGCAACACAACATAGGTGTACAAGGATGAGTGCATGTTTACATTTGATACACCAGAGTCCCCTGGAGGCCTGTACGTTAACATGTCAACATTCCAGGTATATGCAACTGTACAGTGCCTGTATGTGGTACATCACGTTGGCCTACGCGCAATGCAATGCAGCACCTCTCTCACTTGTATCTCACTTGTACCTCAAATCACCCTACAGGCATTTGGTCAGCAGTATGTACAGCTGGATCAACAGCGAACAGGGCAGCACTTGTATCTCCATGAACAGTGGACACGGGTATGGGGATGTGTGCTTGGTTGTGCTACTACATGGCTATGTGCAACGTAGTACATGTTTTCTGTACATACCTACATGATCTCATCCAACACTGTGATTGTCACCATATTATCCACGTGAGTGTACTCCATGCGCAAAGCATCACGTCCCCCATCCCATCACACACCACCATACATCCCCCGCCCCCCCAACAACAGGTCCCTCTCACCGAGGAACAGCGAGCAGCACAACGTGAAAAACCAACACAACTTGCAGTGGGTGGTGATGCAGGGTTTCAGGTGGATGTCAAGCCATACACTATTGAAAAGGTGCACAAACTGGTGATGCTTCCAGAAGGGGTGGAGGTGTCCCTACCCTGCCCAGCATTACCAGAGCTGGTGCTACAAGCTGTGAATGCCATTGTGGTATGTGGTGTTGTGGTGTTGTATTATTGGTTGTGTAATGATGTTGTATTGGTGTTGTGTTGGTGATGTGTTGGTGATGTGTAACTGCCATTGTGGTATGTTCCCTCTGTACATGGTGTCCTCCTTGTTCCCTCTGTGCCCTTCATGTTGTCCTCTGTATTTTCCAACATACACCTGTATGCCCCCCCCCCCTATCCCCCACCATACACCACCATACACCACCATACACCATCATACACCTGTGTGTTCTATCCTCCCCCCCCCCCCCACTATACACCACCATACACACACACACCCCATACACCAGGCACATGACAGCGCAAGTGCACAAGAAAAAGCAGCAGTCTGGCAGGAAGAGCGCCGTGTGAGCAAATACGCACCTACCCTGGAGCAGCTGGACAATGGCAGAGTGATTCCCAGTGACCCCAGTCAGTGGCGGTGTGATGAAACAGGGGTGACTGAAAATTTGTGGCTCAATTTGTCAACTGGATTTATTGGGTCTGGGAGACAGGTGTGTTGTGAGGGGTTGTTTTATCATCGGAGGGAGGGGAACATGGGTGCGTATGGGGGTTGGAAGGGGGGTATATGGGGGTTTGTGTCAAGACGAGTGGAACATGGGTGTGTGGGGAATGGCGAGGGGTGTGTTTTTTGTGTCCAGGGGGGTTTTCGTTTCTTGATGAAAGATTAAAGAAGAATTCTTGAGGAAAACATGGGTGTGTGGATGTGTACGGAGGTGTATGGGATTTGTGAAATGGTGTTGCCTGTGTGTATGTGTATGTGTGTGTTATCAAACTTGAAAACCACACCCACGCACGCACCCCCCCCCAACCACACCCACCTACACACAACCACATACACAGCATTGGGATGGTACTGGTGGGAATGGCAGTGCACTACGTCACTTTGAAGCAACAGGTGGTAAATACCCCCTGGTTGTCAAGCTAGGTACCATCACACCACATGGGGCTGACGTGTATAGCTATGCACCCGATGAAGATGACATGGTGTGTTTGTGTAGGGGGGGTTGTTTGGGGGGGGATGTTTGGGGGTGTCAGGATGTGTAAAGGGGGGTTTGTATTGTGTACGGATCAACCTTGCATCAACACGCAATTACACAGTGATTTATGTATCGAATACCACCAGCATGTACACACACGCACACACCCAACCCCTTGTATGCACCCACCCCACACACCCCCCCCTTGGTTCCCCCCCCCCCCCCCCTCAACCCCCCCACACCCAACTCTTTGTATGTACCCACCCCCCACCACCTGCATGTAGGTGGAAGACCCCCTCCTCGCCCAACACCTTGCCCACTGGGGCATCAACATGCTGTCAATGCAAAAAACAGAAAAGTCAATGGCAGAATTACAAATAGACCTCAACATGGCGTTTGAATTTGATAAAATAACAGAAGCAGGGGCCTCTTTAAAACCACTCCATGGGCCCGGCTATGTGGGCCTCGTCAACCTGGGAAACAGCTGTTACATGAATAGCGTGCTGCAACTCCTATGGACCATTCCCGCCCTGCAGGAGAAATATGTGTGGACGGCAGATGCGCTGTATACGAGTGCACCAGCACAGCCAGCGGATGATTTTTTGACTCAAATGGCAAAAGTGGGCGTGGCGTTGACCCAGGGCCGTACCGGGGCCCCCCCTCCACTCATGGGTACAGGGGCCCCTTCTTCACTCTCACCCCAAGGGGGGATGGCAGCTGTGGGGGGTACGCATGGACACGACATGGGGGGTACGCACGGACAAGAAAGCACCGGTGGTGGTGTGAGTGTGAGTGGTGGGAGTGGCGGAGGGAGCAAGGAGGGTGTTTGTGTGGGTGGGGAGGTGGTTGGGGATGGTAGTGGGCAGGCAAGTGGTGTGGATACTAGTGGACAGGGGAATGCAGTGAGGCCTCAGTTTTTCAAGGCACTGGTGGGAAGGGGACATAGCGAATTTGCTACTCCCCATCAACAAGTATGTGGGTGTGGCGGGGGTTGTGGGGGGGGTTGTGGTATGTATAGTATGTGTTGTATGGTGTATTGTGTATGCATGTTGGTCGTTGCTGTGTGATTCAACACCTTGCACAATACACCCACCATCCACACCTACACACACTGTCACACATACACTCACCTACACACCTACCCACGCACACCTACACATCATACACACCTACCCACAATACACAGCTACACATCATACACACACACCTGCACATCATACCCACCTACCCACCCACACAATCAGGATGCAGTGGAGTACTTTCAACACCTTGTTGAACTCATAACCAGAGCAGAACACACTGCCACCACTGCCGGTCGCCTCCATGGTCCCCCCACAAGTGCGTTATTTCGCTTTCTGCTGGAGGATCGCATTGCATGTGTGACCAGTGGGTGTGTTCGGTACAAGCAGGGTAGTAGTAATGTGTTGGGGTTGCCCATCCCGCTGGATGCTGCTGTGAACAAACAAGAGCTGGAAGAGTACAAGGTGAGGGGTACCATTGGGTGGATGGTGTATGTGTGTATTTCTACCCCCGCATCCAATGCACCCACACACCCCCACTCTCCCATGCACACCCCTTCCTCAAACACACCCACCCCCTCAATTACACCCCCCCACCCTCTCCCATGCACACAGGATCGTCAGCAAAAGCGTGCCAAGCTAGCAGAAAGCAACGCAGCAGCATACATAAGTGCTGCTGACAGTGGTGCTGGTGGTGATGGAGGGAGTGGTGCTGGTGGTGTGGTGGTTGCCAAGGTGTGTGTGACGAATGTTTGTGTATGTTGTTGTTGTATGATGGTGTTGTTGTATGACGTTGTGATGGATTGTTGTGCATGGTTTATGTTGTTATTATCGTATGTGTCCAACATTGTTGTTGTGTGTCTGCTTTGTCGTTGTTTTGTGCTGACTATGTCCCATGCGTTCATTCATACTCACATGTACACTCCCCCATCCCCACCCACCACACCCACAAATTCTCACACACCAAACACACCCAGGAACGTGAGGAGCCAGTCATACCTCGCATACCCCTAGCAGCATGCATAGATAAGTGGTCCCAAGAAGATGACATGCAGGATTACTACAGTGCTGCTATACAAGCACGAGGACCTGCAAAGAAGAAACAACGCTTTGCCTCATATCCCCCCTACCTGATGGTGCAGCTGCGTCGGTATGTGTGATGAGGGGGGGGAGAGATTGTAGTGTGTAGTGGCGTTTGGTATGGTGGCGAATATCATATGCAGACAACACATGACACTTTTTTGAGCTGCAAACACCACCAGCACCAACACTACACGCACAAACACTTTTCACACCCTACTCACACCCACACACCCATCACTCCCACACCAACACCCTCCACACCCCCAACACCACCTACAAAGGTATTACATTGCCGATGACTGGACTGCCAGAAAACTCGAAGTCCTCGTAGACGTCCCCGAGTCCCTCAACCTCACCCACCTACGCAGTACTGGCCTCCAGCCACACGAACAACCACAACCAGCCGACCCCGAGCCCACCACCACGACCACCCCCGCACCGGCCCCCCCAGCCGCAGACGTGGGTATTGTGAGCGCAATTGTGGGGATGGGGTTTACTGAGGCGGGTGCGACTCGTGCTGCTGTGGCAGTGGGGAATTCGAGTGTGGAAGCTGCAACTGAGTGGGTGTTTGCGCACATGGAGGATCCTGACTTCAATACACCACTTGGTGCTGATACTGGTGGGGGGGGGGGGGATGCTGGTGGTACAACTGGTGCTCATGCTGGTGGTACAACCAGTAGCAATACACCTGATGCAGAGCACATCATGATGTTGATCTCTATGGGTTTCACCGACACCCAGGCAACAGCCGCTCTGCAGGCATGTGGTGGGAATGTGGAACGTGCTGCAGATTGGCTTTTCAACCACACAGATGATTTGGATGGTGCTGTGAGGGAGGTGTTGGAGGGCGGGGCAGGTGGTGAGGGTGGGGGTGGGGGTGGGGAGGGAGGAGGGGTGGATGATGGACCCGGGTTGTATGAATTGGTGGGGTTTGTGAGTCACATGGGGAGCAATACAGCATGTGGGCATTATGTAGTGCATATTAAAAAGGTACTGGTTTGTGGTTTGGGTAAGAAAAATGTGGTTTGGGTTTGGGGAGGTGTGATTGTGAGTGTATATGTGTGTGAGTGTGTGAGTGAGTGTGTGTGAGTGTGTGTGTGTGTGAGTGTGGTGCGCATGAGTGATACTCATGCACTGATAGGCATTCTGTTGCGATGCATATGTATATGTATGTTTAACACACTGAACGTAGACCCCCCCACCCCCCACCCACTCTACCTCGCACCACCCCAACTGCCCCCCCGACGTACACAGGAGGGTCGATGGGTGATATACAACGATGAAAAAGTAGCTGAAAGTGCACACCCGCCCACACAACTGGGGTATCTGTACATGTACAAACGTTTGGAGCACCTGGAGCAAGAGAATGGTGGTACAGCTGCTGGGAATGGTGCTGTGAGTGGGCAAGGAGGGGCAGTGGCAGTGGCAGGGGTGGACACAGTGATGCAGGATACTTGACGATAGGACGTGTCTGTTGGGTTTTTACGATGGTGTTTTCATGGAAAATTCCTCGTTTATTTTTTTCTGAGAAACGTTGTTGAAGGATTGTCTTGGGGTTGTTGAGGGATTGTGTCAGGGTTGTTGTTACACAATCTGGGTACATAGTAATCATCACAACGAGCATCATCAACATCATATACAAGCATTATTGACGTCACACATTGTCAAAACATTGTCATCATCACCAACACTGCGATTTGCAAGTGGTTTGCGTTATTCTTGTCAACAGCGGCACCGATAGTACACACAAAATGGTGTGCACCTTCTCAATATACACACATCAACACACTCGACACACCAGCACACCCAAAAACACACATTTCAAGTGAAAACAGTTGCCGTCAGTGTCCCCATGAAAACCCCAATTTCCCCATAAAACCCAGAACAACCCATGACAACCCATCACCCTCGCTGCCGCTTGAGCAATGCCGCAGCTCGTGCCACATTGCTCCTTCCGCCACCTCCTCCCCCCCCACCACCACTGCTTTTGCGTGTGGTTTTCTCCACCCCACCCCTGACATGCAAGCCTCTTCGCACACTGGCCCCTGTTGTGTTTTGCGCACGTGCTACAGGGCCTCCTCTTGCTGCCTTGCTATGCCCCCCACTTCCTGATGGATTTTTTCCAAAAATCCCACTCAAGTCACCTGCTGCTGCTGCTGATACAGCTGAACTAGCACGCGTGCTATGATGACCACCACTGCCACTACCACCCCCCACAATTCCACCCCCAACAAGACCACTACCAGGACCATGCGCCCCCCCTCGTGTAGGGGGGCGTGTCTTGAATGTGACAGTAGATGCAATTGCCTTGTCCATTTCACTCTCAGGTAGTAACTGTATGTCTGGTGATAAGCCCAGTGCATCACGATGTGCTGTGCGGCCCTGCTCCTCTTTTCTATGTGCACTGTTGTGGGTGGTGAGTGTATGGGGCAATGAGTGTATGGGGTGCATATGTGTGCACTGAGTTGCAGGAAGGTATGTAGCCTTGTGTACGTAGCCTTGTTGCTATTGTGTGTACTGATGTGCAAGCATTGTGCACACCACACCACGACACTGTACACACATACTGTACACACACACTGTGTGTACACACCCACCCTTCCCACACACATTCACACACCGTAATTGTGCACGCAGTGCCTTGTTGACGCCATACGTATCCTTGTGTCGTGTGTCATTGTGCGTATACATGGATGTCAACTGCTGTCGCTGCTGCACTGCGATGCGTCTGTCACGTTCCTTTTTCTCCAGTTTGTAAAAGGGATCGTCATCCCGGATGTTGGTGGAATTGATGGGATCCTCCATCTCCACCGTCCCTGCTTCTTCCGCATTGTATGTTTCTGTCTTGCGACGCCCACCCTCTTTCACAACATACTGGGAATTCTTGGGGTCGGTTTGCACGACAATCTGCGTCTGGCAGCATGGTGAGCGCATGGTAAACGACCAAATCTTGGTGGAAAAGTAGTTTCCCACTTGTTTCTTTTCCGCATTAAACCGGACACCCTTGCCAATGAGGTGGTTGCAGCCATTGCACCACACATTGAACGGCATCTCAAACCTGCGAGGGGGGACCGGTGGTACGGGAGCGGTTTTGGAAATACAATGATCAGCACGGATCGTGTACGTACCGTATGACAAGAATGCCCTCATCCAGCTTGCGTGCACGGTCCCTGAGCGCATGCTGCCCACGAAACTGTGTGGGGAGAAGATGCAAGGCATGTGTGCAGCAACATTCTGCTGTGTTATTGGCCACAACAACATTCTGCTATCCTATTGGCCGACACCATCACAAAAGTAACATACTTTGTTGATGTTTTTGTGCTTGGCTGGGTCAAATTCTGGAGGATAGTAGAAGCCATCAGCACGGGCAGCTGCCAAAGACGACATATTGACGCACTACTTGTACTATAACTGTGGTCAAGTACTGTGTTTGTCGCTGCTGTTGCTGTGTTGTCTATTTTGCAGGCTTTTTGTGTGCATGGAACTGTGTTGCATGCACAACATGAAACTGGTTTACACCAACGAAATTTGCCTGTACAGCAAACAATGGTGGATACAATGGCAGGAAGAATGGCTTGGTTTTTATTTTTCTCTGGTCACAAAAAGAAATAGTACACAGTCACATTGCAATCTCATCAGGCACCACCGCCAGCAGCTTGCGTCCTGCTGGGCTTGTTATTGGTTGCTGCGGTGGGGTGGGTGCTGTTGTGGTTGTCACCCCCTCCTGCTGTGTGCTGGGCCCTTTACCACTTTCCTGCACAACACCAGTTTTACTGGGAGGTGTATCACCAGGGGGTGTACTTGCAGGCGTAGGTGTATTGGGTGCTCCAGTGGATTGGTCGCTAATAGCAACTTTTCCTGGTGCGGGTATCTGATGAGGCACATCCCCCCCATTTACTGCTTGTTGTGTATTTGCCACGTTGACTGCAGGCCCCTTTGTGGGTTGTGGGACGATTGTAAAGGGCATGGATACACCCAGGGCTTTGCCAACATTGACAATACCCTGTGGTGGCGGTGTGGGGGGGGGGAGTGTGTGTACATGTGTGTGTGTACATACATACATACATACATACATACATACATACATACATACATACATACATAC